>Ga0308160_10001132_pt1 | contig 40373 bp, 35 predicted proteins | sample PhyFR1_FD_201036 | JGI IMG/M metagenome (GOLD analysis project Ga0308160, IMG submission 201036) | Phyllosphere microbial communities from UC Gill Tract Community Farm, Albany, California, United States - DLSLF.R1 | ecosystem: Host-associated > Plants > Phyllosphere > Unclassified | place: USA... | reverse complement strand
CTGCTTCTGCGTTCATTTTATCGGTTCCGATCCAATTTTTGCAAATTGTTCAACATTTAATATAACACGGAAAAACCGATACTTCCCAGCAAAAGCGCGTGGATTGTCAAGAAGAAACAACAAGTTACCGGCCCATCACAGGCCTCGCGACCTCCACATCAGGGTGCTTGAAGCGCACCCGCGCTAGAAAAATACTGCAATTTTCTTAAGGGAAGTGTAGGGCTGCCGTGAACCGCTGGGCAACATTGTTATGCCCAGAGCATGCAATAGTATCATTTTCGACGGCATGGCCACTTTTGCTCATCTATCGTGCGCAACATATGCAGCAAGAAAAGACGCAGCAACAATGCTACGGATGGGGCAAGAAAAACAAAGCCGGCAGCCGCGCAGGCGATCGCATGCGAAGAGCGGAGGGGAAAATAAAGGGGGAAAGTGGCGCGGCTGGCTGGGATCGAACCAGCGACCCTTGGCTTCGGAGGCCAATACTCTATCCACTGAGCTACAGCCGCGTAGAGGGGAGCCAGTAGGATACCCGCTTTGGCAGCTGTCGTCTATGGGAAACAGGTGGTAGCACTGTAACTCATTGATAATGCTGCTATTGTACTCGGCAATTAGAGGTAGTGGCGAGCATTACCGGGAAGAAATTAAACGCGTTTTCTCCCCAGATTTCTCCCCAACTTCTTCCCCAAGATTTACCTCTGGCCGTCGTTCTTGTACAGGTCAACTACTGCCGCGTCGAAGCCTTCCTGCAGTTGCTTGAGGGCTAAGCCGTTCAATCGCAGTCGGCGCTTCATGCTGCCCACCTTGGCCAGCAGTTCAGGACTGCCACAGCCCGTCGTGATGTAGTAGGTCGTTCGCTTTTCGAGCTTGTCCAAATTCCTGCTGCTGACGGACTCTTTCGACGCTTGAGCCTCCTCGCGCTCACTCAGTATGACCGCCAGCGCCGTGTTCCAGTACTTGTACCAATACGATACCTCGGCATCCGAGAGTAGCCCGCACTGCTTCGCTGCCACCGCGACTGCCTGGTACTCGACGCCTTGGTCGACCAAGACAGTCAGCGGCAATGATGTCTTAGTGAACGTGTCAGCTGCGGTCGGCGCCGTCTCCTGGGCGTTGGCAAAGGCGGTCGAGAGAGCAAGGAATAATGCCGCGATGGTCTTCATGATTCTGTTGGCAAATAAGAAATTGCCGACAGTATGCCACGTTACTTCTTGCTCCACCGGCCGTGCTACATTGAGGCATTGTTTGCCAAGAGGTTGCTATGATACAGACACCCGAGTTCGACAAAGAAGTGGTACCGCTTTCAGAGCGTGACAAGCCGATATTCTCGGCCAACCAGCTGTCGATTACGCCTCCACGCACACCCGAGGACATTCTACGAGACATCCGCGAAGGCCGTTTTTCTGAGATGACGCCGGGTTTGGCCGGATACTAATAGTGCTGTCTGGCGTAGCACTGGTATCGGTTCTGTAGGTTCTTGGCACAGTTGTTGTAAACGTCACACCTGAGTGCTAATCTCACTGTACAAAAACACAGTGAAGGATGTCGTATGAATATACAGAACCCACAGCAGTACACGTCGCTCATCGAAGCCGTCTTAGCAGGCGCGGCAAGCACCGGAAATCCGGTGCTGTCACAGCCATGGCTTGGGCGCCCGTTCATCCTCACCGATGAGGCCTGGAGCTGGGGGCGTTACATCGCGCGAGCGGAATCGGGCACGAAGCCGCAATCGTATCGCACTCGCGACCCCGAACAACTCGCTGTGATTTTCTGCCATTTGCTCTGGGCACAGTCGCCCGACGACGTTCAGAATTTCAAATGCGAGAGCATGACCTTGTCCTCGTATTCCAAGGCGTTTTGCTCAGTACATGTAGCGCTGCGCGCAGTCTTCGACGCGGCCAAACCCCTGCACCACATCCAAGAGGTGCGATTCGATTACGTCGGCGAAATGCACGGCGCACACTTGGCCCGGGTGTGGGATGAGCAGAACGGGGAGTATCACGTGGTGTTTGACGAAGGCCTGGTGCTGCAGTCCATCGAAGAGATGCGCTTGGGGCGCAAGCAGGTCTGGCCGAACACGTGACCCCTCATCCCAGTTTTCACGTTGAAACCCAAAAGCCCGGGTGGTTAGCTCCGGGCTCCAACTCCGCCCCACGGCATCATGCTTCGATACCGGCCGGGAACCGAGTCCAAACGTACGCATCGCCACGAGAGCCATGCGTAGCTCTCCACTTTGGCAGCACTAAATGCTCGGGCTGTCTGCTGCAATCAGGACAGGATGCTCGCCATGGATGAGCTGCGTCACTTCCGCCATCACTGTTGCGGTATTTGGCGCCCCGAAACGGGAGGTACACATGAGCATAAACGAAATGATGGAAAGCCCAACCAAGGCTAGGAAGAAGCTCGGAAGACATGCGCAGGTGGTGCGCTACGACGACGGTAGTGCAGGCAGCTTGCTGAACGTAATGCATATCGAGAGCACCAGCGTTCAACGGCTGTAATCGAAGACCTCGGGAACGGTATGACGGCTTGGACTCTCAAGGATAACCGCGCGGGGCAGAAGGTAAGGTGTTTGCTACTGAAGGAGCTGCTTGCAAACGCTCTAGCTTGGCGAAAGCTTACTCAGGCAGCAGCCCAGCCTCTTGCAAGTCAGTAGCGGTCTCCACGAGCTCACGCAGTACACACGCGTTCGAGTCGATGCTCATCGCAATCTTTATTAGTCCGCACGTGTCAGTAACGTACTGCTAGCCAGGTCACAAGCGCTACGGAGGCAACACCGATGGCGATTCCAGCCACGCTGAGCTGATGGGCTACTCGGCGCCGCACTGCCTGTACGGTCAAGATTTGAACTAGTATCGCCATCTGCAAGCCTTCAAGCAATCGATACGCGTAAGCGTAACACGGCCCCTTAACAGGGGCTTTTGCTTACTTACGATACGTTAAAATCGGGTCGAACTCCTGGTCGGCTTCAGGACCACTTTCGCCCGGTATAGCGAACCGGAAAAACACCCACTCGGCTCGATTGCATGCCAGGTAAGCTGTGAACGTGCCATCCTTCTCCTTGGCTACACCAAACCCTGGCTCATCAAGGTCAGCGAACCGTGGGTCTTTGTAATCAATCTCTTCGTCGTAATCATGCACTCCAAGCAACTTAGCATCCGGTACGAGCACTTCGTACTCAGCTAACTCTTTCAGCATGTCGACGGGGTCCATCCCGTTACGCAAAATCTTCTTACCTGTCAGCTGAAACCAGCCGTCTTGGCCAGGCACAGGTTCGACCTCAGCTTGTATTAGGTTGTACAAAAACATTGTCATTCAGAAATCCTTAATAGTGACGTGAGGCAACTTATGCTAACAGGATTCTGAATCAGGAAGAACTTTTCACGTGAAAAGTCGCCTGCAGGTGTGGTGTTGCTACGAATTGCTTTTGCGTTTTCGCCAATCGCGCAATACGCCTGATGCCAGGCGAGGCAAATACATGAAACGGACGACCTGAAGGCTAGTCGCCTCAGCTGGGGCGTTTTTCATTTGGTGCGGCGTTCGCGTACAGCGTCGAAGAAAAAGCCTTTCCAATAGACCACCAGCTTGTCTGGCGTTTTTTTATATACATACGTGCAGTTGACATGCACCGCCGTGACGGGGTCTGGCAGGTCAAGCTGGGCGGCGCTGGCGTGCGCCTGGCTCGCGAAAAATAGGTCCCGCTCAGCTACGGTCACCTCGAAGTCAGGGTCAGTGCAGACGCGGTCGCCGAGCTGAACTTTGTCTTGTGAAATGGTCAACGTCTTTCCGACCAGCCGCTGCGCTTGGTCGTCATCGAGGGCAGTAATCTCTGACGAGTCGAGGACCTGAGTAAGCTTCCACTGTCCGATGACGGACTTGTCCTGCCCGTCGGCATACGCAGAAGTACCCGGCAACGCGGCAAGGGTGATAGCGGCAACCGCAGTCAGCATGCGCGCCCGACGCAAAAGGGTGTGCAAAGCAGTAGTAGCTTGGAGATATGTCATCGATGACCTCACTCTTTGGTATTAAGGAACGGCGCGGCTTCTTCAGCACGGCGCTTGACCAGGCCGCGGGCGATGACTTTTTGAGTGCCTTTCTTCGTTTTAACTTTGACCCGCACAAACTGGCCCATGTTTGCTGCGGCACCGGCGAAGTCATTCTTGTTGAGGAGCGCATAGGTATCACTTGCCCCATGCGGCCCAACGTTGAAAGTGAAGCTGACCATGGCGTCGAACTGTTCTTGCGTCAGTTCAACCTTAATATTGCGATGTACGATGCCTTCGGCTTCAGCAATTTGTCGAGCAAATTCAGCTTCGACTTCAGCGGCGCTTACCTCCTTACCCAACTCTTCCTTGGTGCACACGCCGCGGTGGGCAAGAATGCCAATTCCCCAGCTGCAGTGGCCCTTATCTTTGCCCATATCATTGTAATACTCATACCTGACGGATTCTGTGCCACGGATTCGCCGAAGTCCATCTGCGCTGACGTGCATGTTTGCCGTAGGCCGAGGCGGCGTTACCTTTCCAGTTGCTGGCATAGAGAGACTCCTAAAATTCTGTAGATGTGCACTCTAGCTGCGCTACGGAAAGGCTTCTTGCGCCGCAACAAGCTGGCTCAGCAGGTAGCGCACAATAATCGCTGCACGTGACCACGAGGGTCTCGCATCTACAGGAGGCAGCATGGCAATCGACGTGTATCTGCAAATCGATGGAATCAAAGGGGAATCACAAGACGACAAACATCAAGGCTGGATTGAATGCCAAGCAGTGCACTGGGGGCTTACTCAGCCGCGCAGTGCAACGGCGTCTACCGGTGGCGGTCACACGGCAGAGCGCGTTGAGCTCGAAGACATCGCGTTCAGCAAGGTCGCAGACCTGGCTAGCCCCTTGCTCATGCAGCACTGCGCTATGGGCAAGACCATCCCGAAAGCGAAGTTCGAGTTCATGCGCGCAGACGGTGCCGGGCAGCCCATCAAGTATTTTGAAATCGAACTTGAGAACGTGCTTATCGGAGGTATCAGCCCGGGCATCACGGCCGGCTCGCTGCTGAACGAGCACGTCAGCCTCAAATTTTCGAAGGTGAAATGGAAGTACACGCAGCAGAAGATTGGCGGGGGCGTCGGAGGCTCGACTATGGGCGGTTGGGACCTCGCAGCGAACAAAATCGCTGCCTGAGCTACAAGCGACTGCTCAAACGCCTCACGGGGCGTTTACTTTCTGCTCACTTGCCTAGCCAAAACTGCGCAGCAGTTTATTACATTGGCTCCGGTCGGATTCTCGTATTTCGTACCGCGTTCGGTTCTTGACGGCCCACCGCCAAAGTACGCATTTCACCCAAATGTCCAGATTCTTACCGGTCTTTCAGGGACACACCGTTCTGTACAAATTTTAGGCGGAAGGAAGTAGATACTTGAGGGATTTCGGCTATTTTCGTCAGTTTTTGGGTCGCATTGCATACGGCTTTAGGCTGAGTGTCCAGATTTTTACCGAATGCCATGACAAAAAAAGCGTTTTGTGCAAAAAATCGCAAACTTTGCGAAATATCGCATGAACCAAAAAAAGAACAGGAAGTTGCTTAAAAGCCAAGCGGCCTCCTGGCGACACTGTAAGGTCACAAAAGATGTGCTATTCGCTTTGGTTCCTGCACAATTCGATACTGTAAGGTCACAAAAGATGTGCTATTCGCTTTGGTTCCTGCACAATTCTAGTGTCTTTGCCGTCGAAGTAGCCCCTGTACAGCCTGATTTCATATCGATGCATGGCGGGAGCGCACAAACTCAGTGACTTTGCCTAATTTCAGGCGGCGCGCAAGTAACTCTGCACAATTCTTGTGACCTTGCACACGCTCGCTCTCGGTTAGCAAATGACTCCGGAAGTGGTTAGTGCCCGACTCTAGTTACGGTCGAGAAAAATAGTCAAGCTTCATCCTGAAGTGGAAGGCAACGATGCGCGGAGAACAACATGGCGTAAAACAACAGACCTGCCGAATCATGGCTTAGAGTAGGTCAGTACGTTGGCTTCGTCCAATTCGGCTCCGCTATAAATTCGTCCGAGAGTGGGTCTTCAATCACACCGTGCGGTGCGTCGGGCCACAACAATTCTTGCGAGAACACTGGTGCGTTGGCGGGGTCCTCGCACGGCAGCATCTGTAGATGGACATCGAAGCGATTCTGGGTACCGTTGTCATAGTTCACACGATAGTGCACGCCTGGGTCAACTATGTCGAGTTCGGGGCGGAACATACCATCGTGAAAACTTGGAGCGAATGCCCGCTCGACCAACCGTGCCAGCTCCGTGCGAATAAGCTCGTTTGCACAATGGGCGACGAACATCAAGCGGTACTCCCCATCAGTGCAACGGAGCACGAACGCTTGGCGAAGCGCACGCATCAGATGCACGAACTGCTCCCGTCCTGAACGCATCACCCGCGGATTTACGCCCGCCTTCCCGGCACGCTTTCGCTCCGCTGCGTCGTTGCGGTGCTGCGTCATGTCGCTCCAGTGGTTGCGCCGGGAGAGCTCGACCTCGTGCCACACAACAACCTTGTTGTAGCAGTCGAAAGTTAGTGCGTCTGGCACGTGCTGCCCCTTGAATCGCTCGTCAACCAAGGTAGGCGACACGGCACCGAGCTCGCGTTGGATAGCAAGCTCACCAAAGCTCTTAAGGTCCGCACGCTTGCGCGCTGCAATTACAATGTTTGCGACCCACTCACGATGATTCGATTTGAGCATGTTACCGGTCAGCAGTACACATCCGCTCGTGGCTGCCGAAAACAATGCGCTGCGCTCGTTGATGTGCACTGCGCCGGCGCGTGTCAGCGCATAGTAAACATGCTGGGTGCCAGGTTTACGCCGCGACTCGATGAGTTTGCGCTCGACGCATACTTTGAGTGTGCGCTTCGCAGCAGCATGTGCGGCAACTTCGCTCCGGCCGGAGAAAAGTGCCTTGCCAATCGTCTGCGCTCGAAGTGTTCCAAAGTCGGCGAGTAGCTCCAAGGTAGCAAGGATGTACGCGTCCTGGGCGACCGTGGCGTCGCACTTGAGGGTGCGCACTTTGTCGGGAGAGACATATCGGGGGCGAGCCTTTGCGGCTGCTATCTGTTGTAGTTTTTGTGTCATCCGAAATGCTCGTGGGGTGGAGTTTTATCCGTGTAGCGACCCACTCCGCACCCCACTTCGCATTTGCAGAAAAAACTGGTGTGGGTTCTCACATTGAATCAGCGGCCACCACCCTCTCGCTTCGCTCGTCCGCTCGGGCGGAACGGGTGGTTGCGGGCTAGGGCCCGCTCCCCTTAACGTGGGCCGACTCCGGCGCTGGCGCGCCTGCGGGGACCCCACTCACCCCCCTGTTTTTACCGGTCGCTGCGCGCCCGTCCAAAACAAGGGCTCCGCCATCTACGCGCAAGCGCATAGATGGCTGCGGTCTTCACCCCTCCCCTTCCCCACCCGCCGCTGCGCAGCGGTCGTGGCCCCGCAGGTCGAGGCTCGACGGTGACCGGGGTCCCCGCAGGCGTGTCTTCTAAACGGGAAAGAGAGTCGGCGGGCTTTGCCCCCACCCGGCGGTTCGCTTCGAGTCAGGGCGGGCATTCGCCCGTCCCTTCCTCTGCACTCTCCGTCACGGGCGGCCCCCCCGCGCAAAACGCCGGCCTTGGGGCCGTCGTTCGGCTCGGTCTCAGCGCACTATGAACGGCCCTGTTGGAGCCGTTCTTCGCTTGTTCGACGCGTCGCCTCACTCGTTTTGTCGGCCATCGCCTACAGCGAGCGCCGCCCCCCTTCGGGGGCTTCTTTATGGGCCGGGCTGGACGCCCAACCCGCATGAGCAACTTCGTCTGGCGTCGACGTTGATGAGCGTTTAAAGGTACCGCGAACGCCGAGCGTTCTTCTATGACAGCAACCCTTTTCTTTCGAACGAAGGCGCTGCTTCGTACTGCTCCCCTCATTGTGATGGCGTACAGGTACATGCGCTGGTACTTCTCACAGAAGTACCTAACCCTATGGCACACGGTACCGAGTAGCGGGCTAGCGTGTAATACCGTAACTGCGCGCAGCTCGCGGAGCCGTTCAGCGACATCACATGCGGCCCCTCGAAGGAGCTTGTTTGCGGTTGCTATACGAAGTACAGCGCGTAGTAGCAACAAACCGCGCTGTGAAACGTACAACCTCAATCCACGAATGGAGTACCCAATGTCCCTGCTGAAAGCACCCCGTAAAAAAACAATGCGCGAGTACTACATAAAGCCGCCTGCAAAAAACACGACGACCGCCTATATTTGTCACCAACACTACGACCGTACGACAAAGAAGACCGTCGGCACCTATTGCGCGAGCTTCAATCAAGCTACCAACCCTGACGCACCTGAAATTAACATCACCGAAAAAGGAAAGGCAGCGGGCTACACCTTGTTCGCCGAACACATCGCAGACGTCAAAACGTGGCTGAAGAAGAACGGTACCTTCGGCAGGCAGAAGGTACCGTCTCGCGTACTTGCCCAGGTCCGTGCCGATGTCGAAGAAAAGGTCCGCGCCGAGCTTGGAGCCCCAGCCCTTACTCTGGTGGCCACACCGGCAAAGGGCCCTGCAGTGTCTTCGTTCGGCGAAAAAATTCGCGCCTTATGCGTGGCAACCGATGACCTTCTCAAGCACGTCACGACGCACGCAACCCCGAAAGAGAGTCTAGCTGGCCTAGCACTCGAAGATTTGTTCGCCCTGCGATTGCACCTGAACTTCGGAGAACGGGCTCTTCGCTATGCGCTACGTAGCGCGGGCGTAACAGCTACTGACTTCGCCCCGGTAGTGCTCGTTGCCGAGGCCGCAGAGGCTCTGCGCCGCTACTACATCACGGACGCAGATGTCGAAGCCGCGCGCCAGGCGAAGGCAAAGTCTGAGGCCTCGAAGGAGGCGAAGAAGCGCAAGGCCGAGGCGGAGAAGAATGACATCCAAGGCAGTGACAGTTTGGAGCGGCTTCTGAACTCCGCGTCTCTAATCACGGGCCAACTTGATAGTTTGGAACGATTCCCCGAGGAAGCTAAATTTTCGCGTGAAGAGTGAAGCGATTCGGGTATCTGCTGTCGCGAAAAAAATCTGTCGATTGGAGTTCACGACCAAATCGCGGAGGTAGTCGAGGAACGACAGGGCATTCAAATCGTCAATATGCGCGATTGGGTCGTCAATTAAAATAACTGGTGGCGCCGAAGTCGCGCTGCGATTCATTGCTAAAAATACCGACAGTGCAAAGGCCGCACGTTGCCCGGTACTTACCTGCTCGAGCGTACGTTTCTCTTGAGTGGCCGGAGTGTGCAGGAGTGTCTCGCCTTGCCCGACATATTCGTACTCTTTAGGTGCGTGAATACGGCTGAAAATTTCATTGATTTGGGAGCCGATGACAGCCAATGACTCTTGTGTGGCCCTCTCAAGTGAGCATTCGCTACGAAGTAATTCCAACGCATCTGTCGCAATTTTGTAGTTAGCCGACTTCTGCAGTGCTTCATTCAACTGCTTGCTCAATTGCTCAACTTGTTGTTTGAGCGCCGAAATACTCGCTGACGCCGTGCTTTCAATTTTAATGGCCTGCATCGCTTCAGAATGAATTCGGTCGGTCGCCACTACACCTACATTCAGGTCGACAAGCGGCGTTCCGCCATCTACGGTCATAAACCTTTGCAAAGCATCGGCTCGATTCCGAACTGATGTTATTTCACGTTTCAGGATACTAAGGGCATTCATTCCGCCGTCCTTGGGCGCCCTTGTATTCCATCCGGCTACGACCGCTTTAGCACTTACTTCTGCAAGTTGTTCGGAAAGGCGATTTTGCAACTCTCGCTTTTCCGCCTCTTCCTGCCGAATTACAACACCTGCTTTCTGGAGTTTACTACGTGTTTCCTCGAGCACTAGTACGTTTAGTTCATCCACCGAGGTGCTAAAAATCTTGAAAATTTCATCCCTGAGTAAATCATGCTCAGTTGTGGTCAAACCGGAGCCAGAAAGCCGTGCCCAGTCCCTGTTCGCCGTTTCAAGCTCAGAGTTGGCCTTAGCAAGTTCTTCTCTTAACTCAACCAATCTCGCTGGAACAGCGGAACAGTGGGAACTTTTCTCGACGTTGATGGCTGCTGCGACCTGCTGCAGGTATTCAAAATACTTCTCCCAGCTCTGCCAATATTCAAGATTCTTCCGGGCTTCAGAAAGTTGGGCAGTAATAGTCGTAAGTTCGCTAGGCTGCTCAAGCGCACTGGTGATTTTGTCGACGAGGATGATTAACTCCTGAGGCAAATATCTCGCCCGACAGATGGGGCAATCATCCCTTGGGTGTCCGGCGTCGAACGATGCTAATGCAGCTTCTCGAAGTTGGCGTGCAGCTTCCGCGCGCGTAGACGCCGCCGTCCCAAATTTCGCGGACAACCCTTCCAAGTTAGCCACATTGGCAGCGGCATTCCTGACATTGAGGCGTGCCCCTTCTAATGCAGAGTCGAGCGATGTGGTGCCATACTGTTCGGGCACCTCGGGAATATTTCCATTCGCATACATGCCGATTCGGCCGAGTGCAGTGTCGGCTGCAGTTCTAGCCTTAATGCCTCGCGCATATGCGGCAGAGAATCCGGCGTTCACATAAGTAAGCCAACGGTCCACGGTTTGAGATGCACGCTCGCTGGCCAGTGCCTGCTCAGCGAGCGTTCGTCCCTCCTGCTCAAGCCGTGCGCGGTCGTTGTCAATCGGGTGTGCTTCCGCCAGCGCCGAATCAAGTTCACACACCCGAGCTGAAATCGCATCCAAAGAGGTTGCAGCCGAGCCGGCGGCCAGTATCGCTTGAATATGGCTGATGACTTCTTGAAAGCCGTTTGCCTCATCCCAAGTTGCGAGAGGCGTCACAGCTTTAGGTGCTTTCCACTGAAGCGATTCTAAAGCAGCCCTAAACGCTTCCGTCAAAGTCTTGCTAGTAGACGGGCGTTCCTGTAGGTCTTCGAGTTCTTTCTGTGCTGTCGCAAGGTTCTTCCTGCAGTCGCTGACTTTAATATTTGTGCGCTCATGAGCGGTTTCGACCTCAGGAGAAATTTTTGTTAGATAATCCCAAATCTTTGAGGCATCAGCACCGACAAGTAACCGGCTCAAGTCATCTGGAATTTCCGACGGCTCCAGTTCTGTAGAAAGTCTAAATGCAGCATCTGTGTCTAGGAAATTGTATCGGGTGAATGCGCTGAGAATAGATTTTGCGCGTTGCTCATCTCGATTGTACCAATTGAAGCAACGAGCCCTTATACGCCCGGCCTCCGTAGAAGCCATTACTGGAACGTTTCCGACCAACGTACCAGAAATCCTTGGCGTCCCTGAATTTCCCTGCCTACGGTTATGACCGCAGTAGAAGTACTCAATGGCTTCGAGTAGCGATGTCTTGCCGGTCCCGTTTGGCCCTACTATTAGAGTGACCTGCCCAAATCTATATGATTTACCGTCGTGAATTGACCGAAATTTGTCAATCGAAATGGATGCAAGCCACTTCTTGGCGAGCGAAGTATCGGCAGGGTTGAGCGTTAGAGTCTTGTCCGTAACGGGCACGCGCTTTGCTGAGCGAGTACCAATACGCTCAATCACTTCTTTTCGCGTAGGGCGGTCGAGAAGCTCATCCAACTCGACGGCTACAAGACGCTTCTCCCATTCGCCGACGACATTAAATTCCTTACGTGCGGTGCTTGGAGTAAAATGCTGCGCGGCTCCTAGCAGAACCTCAAGCTCTTCTTCAGAGACTACGCGCTTACGTGCGTATTCCTTGTCCGCTTCAATTGTAACCTTCGCCTTTTCGAAACCTTCATGCTTAAGCGACTTTGGACCCGCAACAATATAGAGGTACTTATTCCATCGCAGGTCGCCTGGTGAATCGAAGAATTCATCACCTAGGATACGCTCCTGGAAGTCTTGAAGTTGTCCAGCGCGACCCACCACATTGTCCGCAAGGTCGACGTATGCAACGGCATAGCATTTGCCTTCGTAGCGGTGCTCAGCACGTACTACCGCTTCTTCTACGTCCGTCACATCGCCCATCAACGTCGTAACTTTCTGACGAGTAGATTGAAGTTCTTCCATTTAGAGTCCTTCCGTGATGGACGTGGCGCTGCCACCACCATGAGTAATGTCGGTGAGCTGCGGGATATTCGCAAACTCAACCTTGGGCTGTCCCATTTCGTCTATCGTGTGATAGCAAACCGCAATACGATATTTTCGGTTATCGTTATTCTCGACACGTAGTAGCTCGTACGCCGCATCACTTACGTTGCGCACGGCGCCAGGGTCCGGTTCCATCCCGAGATATGCGACAAGCGCAGGCTGCGAGCCGTCCTTGATTACGTTAGTGTGGGGAGAGGTAAGCTGCCACATGATTTGAGCACCACCGCCTGAAAGGTCTTTAACTTGACGCGGCAAGTTGTGGGTGCTGAGGATAGTATGCAGGATACTAACGGCTTTAATCCGCTGTTCGCGGGCGTTTCGCGCCTGAGCGTTTCGGTCGATGCAAAGGGTTCCGCGCCGCACGATTTCGTCCTCGCCCAACTTGCATGCGTCGAGCTCGCCAGCATTAAACCAATTCATCTTGCTCTTCGCGAGGCCGCAGGAGAGTGCAATAGCTCTTTCCACATGCAATCGGCTCTCGACAGCTTTCAAATTCGCTAATGCCGCTTCCACGCGAGGCGTAAGGGTGAAGAGTTTGCTGAGGCCTGGGTCCGGACATTCCGTATTGGGGCGCCAGCTCTGATGTTGCCCGTCCCAAATGTAGCGGGCATCTAACTTGGGTCCAAGATGGTTGTCGTGGAGATATGAACCAACTTGGACGATTTTCGCGACGGTTAGTTCGAATGCCGCTGCGCTGAAGTGGAAGTGAAGCACATGGCGGTGCTTGACATGCCTCGAGTAGTAGAGACCCAGCCGCTCGTTATGCTCGACCTCATCATCTTTAGACGAGCAGCGATGGTCTGAGATGTACCAGGCTGAGCCGCTCTCGTTCTTCCAAGCTTCGTAATTTCCTTCGGGCGCATCGTACTGAACCATATTCTCAGCCCAGTTCAAGCAGACAATGTCACAGTTGTTTAGGTCCTTGCTCCTGCTAAAGGTGTCAAGGCGGTACTTCAGGTAGTCAGCGTGTCTTGGCTTTGGATTTAGCTGTATGTGGATAAGCGTGGCGAAGCGAGCTAATTTGCTGCGTACTTTTTCCTCAGCTGCCACGTTGAAGGCATCGGAACAAATGATGGTCGAAAGAGTAAGTTCATCACCTGGGCCCTTGAATTGGTAGATGATGTTTCCACAACGCAGATGCCTATTCTCGAAAAAATGCTCGTCACGCGATGAAATCGTCTTGAACTGTAGAAGAACAACTCGACGGTTGTTCCCGTTGGTATCTTTGGTGACAAAGCAATACGCTACTGGGTCGTAGTAGATGCCCTGTACGACTGCCGCCGCGTCCTTCTCGAAGACTACGTCGCAGTACCCAGCGCAGTCCGCTTCAAATTGCTCGAGCTGCGCCGGTGTCATGCTCTCGCAACCCAATACCCACAGTGCTCCAACGGCAGGGAACGTGGCACCCTGAATGCACTTCAAGAGAGTCTTGACGGGTAGATAGTACTCTGGGGTCACAACGAGATGATGCCCCTTCAAAGTGGCAAGCTCGAGAAACTTTGTTGCCTGCGTGTCGGCAAAGACGAGGTCTAGAGGACCAATGCGCGTGTTGTCCGCTAAGATGGGGCCAGCAGGTTGGAGCATGAGCGCGCGATACGACTGGTCGTTCGGGTTCAGTGCCTCAAGCGATGGATTCGTCAGCGAGCGAGCCTGAAGCACGCCTTCCACGTCAACGATAGAAACGGTCATAAGGCCTCCCTGCAGCGCCAACCACTGCTTCTTTGTGTTGTGCAAAAGAAATCATTATACTGACTGCGAGGCGCGAATGTTACCTTTGGATTCTCCCTAACAGAATTTGGCACAATCAACTATAAAAGCTTGGAAACAAAGTGCATCGGTGCCGCTTCGGAACTCTCATTGGCCTTCTCGACTGCGTCCATCTGCATGGCATTTATGTATTAGCGCCGGAACCGCTGGGAATTCGCTCAAAATCGTAGCGCTCCCAAGCATGCGTTGGTCAACTTGTGTTGAGGCTCGCAGTATGTGCCGCAGGGATACGAAGAACTGACGAGCCTCCGCCTTGTCACCCGCTCACCATGGTCGATAGCGCAAAGTGCGATACCAACGGCGATAGAGAAGCCCCGCCATCACTAACTTCTACAACTGAAAATCTGATAAATCGTTTATACGATATATCTAAGGTCGAGCCTACAAGGCCCTGGCAGCAAAGGCCAGCAACAAGAATTTCACGACGTCGTCACATTATGGTTGCACCTTACAAATGGCAGTTCTCTCCTCGTTTCCGTCGCAACGCCTTCGGCTGGAAGTCAGACATACCAATCCAGCGCATCAAGGAAGCGCTTGCTGAAATCAAGGCGGTGGCCAAAAAGGACCCTGTGCTCGCCGCCGAGGGCGCGGTACTGTTCCTGGAGAAGCTGGCCCCGGCTATCGGCCAAGTTGACGGCAGCTCGGGCGGGATGGGCTCGGCCGTTAACCGCGCTATCGAGACGCTCGTGCCAATCATCGCCAAGGCAAACGTTGGCGGTGCCGCTCGTGAAAAATGGCTGGACCGACTGTGGGACGCACTCCAGGAAGATGACATGCCGTACCTGGAAGCGATGGGCGACCGCTGGGGGGAGTTGTGCGCAACGCCGGAAATTGCGTCCCGATGGGCCGATGACCTAGCGCCGACGGTGAAAACCATGTGGGACCATTGTGCAAGCACCGGCGAGTATGGGTACTTCAAGGGTACGACCGCGTGCCTTAGCGCGCTCTATGCCGCCGGCCGCCACGACGAGCTGCTCGCATTGATTGCGAAGTCCGAGTACCGGCACAAGTCCTGGCATTACAGAGTGTGGGGGGCTCAGGCGTTGGCCAAGGTGGGTCGACGCGACGAGGCCATCCAGTATGCTCAGGACTCCAAAGGGCTGAATGCGCCATTGACGGCCATTGCTGCGTTCTGCGAGAGCGTTCTGCTGGACGCTGGATTCGCGGATGATGCGTACGCTCGCTACGCGGTTGAGGCGACGTACGCGACGACCAATCTGGCGACATTCAAGGCCATCGTGAAGAAGTATCCGCACATACCGCAGGAAACCATCTTACGCGACCTTGTTGCGAGCCAGCCTGGCCAGGAGGGGAAATGGTTCGCCGCAGCCAAGGACGCTGGGTTCTTCGACCTAGCCATCGAACTGGCGAACCGGAGTCCGTCAGACCCGCGAACGCTCATACGCGCCGCCAGACAGTATGCCGCCGAGCGACCAGAGTTCGCCCTGGCGGCAGGAATGACGGCGCTCCGCGGTATTGCCAACGGATGGGGCTACGACATTACCGGCGTCGACGTTCTAGATGCGTACGCGGCCATCATGGCGTCCGCCAGTTCGGGTGGTGTAGATGAAAAACTGGTCAAAGCGGATGTGCAGCGGCTGATTGCTGCTAGCCGGAACGGGGGCGAATTCGTTGGAAAGGTGCTCAGCCAGCAATTGGCAAGGTAAGCTTTCAAGCCCATGGCGGCCGCTCAGTTGTCGTTGCTTGACAGGATGCGGATTCAGTCCATTCGCAGCCAGCACGACGGCTAAGACCTCACCGCCAGGCATAGGTTCAGAGCCCGCATGATGCAATTCTTCACCGGAGAAGAAGTTTTCTAGCCCTAGCCACAGAAGTGGATTGGCCAGGCAAGAGCGCAAGACTGAAAAAGCCGTCAACTCAAGAAGGAGTTTTGAAAAGCCAGCCAAGGGCAATTCTTGCCCCTTCAGGGACAAGGCTGGCCCCTCTGTTTTACTCCATAATTCGTTGATTTTTCTGAACTTTCTATTGGCAGGGACAAAAGGGACAAGCAAACGGCAAAAGGTATGGACCTATGCTGATAGGTACGTGGTATCGACGAAAACCTGTCTCTTTGGTCCCTGCTGTCCCTATGCTTGTCTAAGTTTTTGAAAATGCTGTCTTTTTCCAGGGTCAACTTCCGGCGCCTTAATCAGAACTCGGTCCCTTTCATCGGCTCTTGGGACTTTACATGCGGTATTGTCCTCGTCCTAGGCACTTTCCGTCTAGCGCTCCTACTTCTCGCCTATCCGCTCCTTTGGTCAAGCATTTCAGCCTTGGCAATCCTTAACCATCGTTTGTTGGCGCAGTCCGGGCATTTGCTACTACTCGAACATGTGCTCGGCTGCGGTGGAACTAAACCGCATCGCCAAACAACGCCCTTTCCAGCACCTCATGCTGCCGCTGCCAATCCGGCATGTGCCGTGCCACCAACGCCCAAAATGCTTTCGTGTGATTCTTTTCTACCGTGTGGCATAGCTCATGGACAATGACGTAATCCTGTACGCTCGCCGGCAGCTCCATCACGCGCGGATGAAATTCCAGCACATTCTGGCCATCGCAACTGGCCCAGCGGCTTTGGAAGTGGCGAATGCGGGCGCCACGGGCCTTCAGGCCCGTCTGCCGTTCCCAGTAACGCAACCTGACCGGCAGCTTTTCGTGCGCGCGGTCGCGGTAGAACTGCTCCAACCAAGGCATCAGTGCATCAAACTGGATGACCAGGCCATCCGGGTTTTCAACAATGAAACGGGACGCGGTAAACGTCAGTCGGGGCCGGGCTAATGCCGGACAATGTCGCACTTCGGTGAAGTAGGTCCGGCCGCAGTAGCGCAGACGGCTGCCCGTTGTGATGGCATCTGGGCTCTGGGACAAGTTGACCAATGCCAGCTTATCCCTTATCCAGCGCGCACGACGGCGCACCAGGGCCTCTTGCTCGGCCTCGTCGACCACAGGACCACGTAACAGCACTGGCTGCCCTCGCTCAACGGTCACGTAGTGGCGCTTAAGCGTGGCATCCGCTTGAAAGCGCCATTCGATGATGCTCCGGCCGTACTGCAAAACGGGCATGGTCAGTTTTTGAGCAGAATATCCAGGATGCGGCCGGCGTGGTCGCGTGCGACCGAGCGCTCCCAACCGGCCAAGGGCATCAGCAACTTGCGCAGCAGGTCGCGGATTTCCGGGTGCAGGTCAGGCATCTGTTTCCAGTTGGCTGCCGCAATGGCGCCGCTCAGGCTGCCATCTTCGAATAGTTGGGTGGTAGCCACCCTGGCAGTTTCTTCTGACAGTAAAGCGGCCAGGTAGTGATACACCGCCGAATGCGCCGGATGGGCGAAGCCAGTGTTGTCCTTGTCCTTGATGCGTTGACCGAACAGGTCGAGCTGCTCCAAGAACTGGGCTTGGCTGATGCGGCCGGCGGCTTCTTCCGCCAGCAACTTTTCCAGTTCCTCGGCCAGCTTGTCGAAGAAGGCCGGGTCTTTGTCCCTGCCAGTGACAATGGTGTGCTTCAGCTGGTTTTTCATCACCAGCGCCTGGCTGCCCGGGCTGGCCAACTTCCGCAAGCGGGCCATGTCGCTGGCATCCAGAATCGACACCTCTTTACCCAGCAGGCTCTTGGCCGGGCTTGCGGCGATGTAATCGTCCAGAAGTTGCTGCAGCAGCGCGGATTCAAGCTTCGTGATGCGGTCTCGGTAGGTGTTGCCGGGCAGCTTGTCGCGCAGCATGAGGCGGATTTCCGCGAACAGCGTGAAGTACGGCTTGAAGGGCACGCCGCGCACATCGGGCAAGATGATGTCGATGCTGCGGTTGAACTGCTTGGCCAATTCCAGGAAGTCTTCCACGGCATCGAGCCTGCTGGTCGGGTCAAGGAACCGTTCGGCGTCATCCTTGTAATCCTCGCGTTGTCGGACTGGGTCGTGCTTCTTCGGCAGCAGCTTCAGAATGCGGTCGAGTGTCGCTTGCAGCTTGGGCAATTCGCTTTCGACTCCTTCCCACACCTGGGCTGGCTGCACTTCACCTCCGTAGATTTTCAGTGCATGGTCAAGGTGTTCCACCACCCCATGATAGTCGACGACATAGCCCGCATTTTTGCCTGCCATGGTACGGTTGACCCGGGCAATCGCCTGCAGCAGCGTGTGTTCCTTGAGTGGCTTGTCGAGATACATGGTGCCGACAATCGGCGCGTCCCAGCCGGTCAGCAGCATATCGGAAACGATGATGAGGCCCACATTGTTGGCGTGAGGTTGGTCGTCCCAGCCCTTGGTCTCGTCGCCATAAGGCAGCGGGAACAGCTTGCTGACGAAGTTTGCCACTTGTTCTACGGGCACGGCGACCGGCGCTTTGCCGGCGAGCAGTTCGCTTCTGATGCGTTCTTCGATGGTCTGAATTTGGTCCCGGTCCAGCTTGTACTCAGCGGCGGCTTCCTGCACCGACAGTCCGGTGCGTGACGCGGTTACGCTGGCGAGCGAGATGACAACTCGACTTTCGAAGGTCGGCTGGCCGTTGGCTTTCCGTTCTTTCATCAAGCCGTCGAGCAAGTCCTTGTAACGCACTGCCATATCGCGACCGTCGCAAACCAGCATGGCCTTTAGCCCTTTCGCCTGGACGTTGGCGACGAAGTGTTCGGCCAGATGGGCTGCGACCTGCTCCATGCGGTCGCCGGCCTGCCGCCAGCGGGCCAGCAAGGCTTTCTTGAGGGCCTGCTGGCGACCCTCCGCTTCTTTATCGAACTGGTCTTTGAACGCCTGGTCAAGCTGCGCATCGGGGGTCAAGTCTACCCAGGCGTCCTGATACTTGATGGGCAGGGTCGCGCCATCGGCCACCGCCTCGTGCAAGCGGTACTCATCGATATACGCGTCACCGCCAAACTCGGCCAGCGTGTGCTTGTCGTCATTCAGCAGCGGGGTGCCGGTGAAGGCGATGAATTTGGCGTTGGGCAGACTGGCCCGCATGAATGCAGCCAGGAAGTCATATTGGCTACGATGCGCTTCGTCGACCAGCACATAAAAATTCGGCTTCGTGCTCAGTACGCGGAAGTTGACCCTCTCTCGGCTGATTTCTTCCCACCGGGCGTCGAGCATCACCCCGTCGTCATCAAACTGGCCGAAGCACATATTGCGCTCCTCGACCATAAAGAAGTCCTTATCTTCGCGTATGCGTCGGTGTCGAGTCGCTTCCAAGGTAGTAGCGCCTGCATCCGAAGGGACATCGGCCGAGGCGTCTGACTGTTCGTTCTCCTGGAACTTCTGCACCGTGCTGGTAAAGACACTGCCGTAATCATTGCCCAGCAACTTGACCAGACCATCGACTGACACGGCCTGAATCGCTCTGATGCCGACCGCGTGGAAGGTATCAAAGATTTGCTTGTCGAGGTCCTTGCGGTCGGTGAGCACCAGCACGGTCGGGTTGTTCAGTCCCGTGCTATCGGCGCGCAGCATCCGGGCCAGCAGCGCCATGGTCAGCGATTTGCCGCTGCCTTGGGTGTGCCACACTACGCCGCCGACAGGCTTCGGTGCCGTCAGCCGGGCGATGGTTTTGCGCGCCGCGCGCCACTGCTGATAGCGTGGCAGCTTTTTGACCGTCTTGCCGTCGCGTGTTTCGAACAGCACAAAGTGGGTCACCAGCTCCAGAAAACGGCTCGGCTCAAACAGTGCCCACAACAGCTGGTCTTGTACGCTTGGGTCCGCCCCAAGCACATTGGACACCGCTGCCAGTTCGGTGTCCTGCAATCTGTAGTGTGCGTAGAACGCTGGCTTAGTGAGGATAGCGCCGTACAAGCCCTCGCGCCGGTTCAAGCCCACGCAGACCTGGTTGAATACGAACTGCGCAGGAAAACTGGCCTGGTAGCCATCCAGTTGTGCCAACGCTTCGTCTAATCGATGGTGGCTGGCCTTGCACTCGATGATGGCCAGCGGCAGACCGTTGATAAACAACAGCAGGTCAGGCCGAAACAGGTTACCTTCGGCGTTTTTGCCGACGTACTGGTCGACTACATGAAAGTCGTTATTGGCCGCCGTGGTCGCATCGAAGAAACGCACGCTGCGCAGCTTGCCCTCGACGTCTTTGACCTGGATGTCGGCGCGGTGGACGGCCTGCTCCCAAAACGCTTTGTTCGCGGGCAGCAGGTTATCGTTCACCCGCTTGCGTAGCTCAAGCAGCGCCGCACCGACACCGCCTGGCGCTGCGCGCAGCCAGGAGTTCAAGCTTAGAAGTCTGGGCCGGAGCACGCTGTCGAGGACGGGGGCGAGGTGGCGATGCTCGACCTCGACCTTGTCGCCGGGAAGATGGATGTAGCCCAACTTGACCAGCAACTCGATGGCCGGGATTTCGACGCCTGCCTTTTCTGCATGCCCCATGGGTGCCCCTTTCGGTGAACTATGTTCGGTCTACCGGTCAAGCGGTAACGGTCAGTTTTTGCTGCGTATTCGGTCTATCGGTCAAGCGGCAACGGCCAGTTTTTGCTGTGTATCCAGAGTTACCCGCCATTCGCCGGTCAGCAGTTTCTGCATTAGACCGCGCTTGAGAGTCTGATAGTGAGCTTGGCGACTAGCTAAGCTAGCTTCCCTCAACGTGACCGCAGACAAGATGTCGGCGACACGCTCTTGCTCATTTAATGGAATCAGCGGCATACGAATACTCAGAAACGCTGGCTTGGCAATGTTCTTCATGCTTCCGCTAGTTCCGGTTGCAGCCTTGCTGATTGCCTGGCGAACGAACGGGCTTTGCAGGTAATTCGCGAGCCATTTGACCGAGTGCACGGTTTCGGAAGGTTCTGTTTGCCAAAGCTTATCAGGGAGAAACAAAGTAGGATGGTCGGTCTCAACATACGCGGACTCACCGACCAAGGTTGGCGTATTCGCACGGCTTATAATTATTCGCTCTCCGAGCACCGGTTCAGCTACCCGACCTCGTTCTTCGGCAAGCACCGCTTTGTGATTGTTAGGAATAAAACTTCCATTTAACACGGCGCTAACCTTCAAAACACCGACTTCATCCTCTTCATGCTGTCGGTCTTCGGCATTGACGCTCACGCCAGACCGAAGGGCCGAGATGTAATCACCAACGCAGCCAACGTTCCACGTCGCGGGAATTTCCCCCAGTTCGCTGTCCTTGAATTCAGTATGTGGCACCCAGCGACCGTCAGTGTCTTGGGTACCCGCACCTCGGTTGAACAAGGCTTGCATCAGGCCCCGTTTGAGGGTGTGGGTGGCCTTAATCTGACGGGCAATGATGTCAAGCTTGCTGTCAACATCCGAGAGGATTGCTGCGATTTTTTGTTGCTCAGGAATTGGTGGAATCGGGATTTCGAGACGCGCAAGGTCTCCATAGTAGATTCGAACTCGAACACTTCCGTCGCCAGATGCGCCAACATATCGTTCCCAGAGACCCGAACGGCGCACTTGGTCGAGGTAGCTTGGTAATAGCTCGAGAGGGTCGGCGGCGAATACTACATAATCTGGGCTGACCATTACCGCGCGTTTGCTTATATTTCTAGCAATTGAGCCAATATTAAGTCGCATTGGGTTGTAAGCGAATGCGTTCGGAACCACCACCTTGCATCGGTCGGTCGATACACCCTTTACGCGCTCACGCATCGGCACGAGCCCCTGGCTCTTCAAAACGCCGCACAGTAATTTGTCGTCGATTGTGCCGTTATTCCGAGTCTTGCATTCAGTCGTAATGTGGCTGAGCGACTTTACCTTCCACGTGGACGGAATCCAGCCAACGCTGCTTTGCTTATATCCTGGTTTGCACGTTGCGCTCATACCGCCCTTTCCAGCAGGCCCAACTCTGCCAAATAGCCGTTCAGTCGCGCATCTATCTGAGCCTCTTGTTCGGCCAGTTCAGCCAGTTTCCCTAATGTCGCCACCACGTCCACAGCTTCTTCGGACCCGCCACTATCGATATAGCGGGATAAATTAAGGTTGCCGTCGTTGCTGCGAATTTCGTCGAGCGCCACCACCCGACAATAGTTTTCCACCTCGACTTGGCGTTCGAAAGCGGCCCTGTGCGTATTGACGATGTGATTGATGTCCTCGGTGCGCAGACTGTTCTGGGCCTTTCCTTCGAGATAATCTTGGCTGGCGTCGATGATGATTACCTTGCCCTTGAGCGCCACCGGCTTCTGCTTGTTAAGAATCAGCACGCACGCCGGGATTCCGGTGTTGTAGAACAGGGCCGACGGCAAGCCTACGATGGCCTCAATCAGGTCGCCTGGCTGGTTACCGTTCGCGGTATCGGTGCCGAACAGCAGCCCTTCACGAATCTTGCCCTCTTCACCGCTACGGAACAGCACGCCGTGCGGCAGGATGATGCCCATGCGGCCGTCGGCCTTCAGGCTAGCCAGCATGTGCTGGGCAAAAGCAAAGTCGGCATAACCTCGCGGCGGAATACCATAGACAAAGCGTCCGTACGGGTCGCTCACCTGTTTGTAGTTGGGTGCCTTAGGCTTCTTGTCGCTGTCCTGCTCGGCTTCATTGGCCAGTTCCAACGGCGCCCACCAGGACTTGGCCGAGAACGGCGGATTCGCGATGACGCGGTCGAAGGTCTTGAGGTAATCGCCATCCAGATGCTTGGGTTCGACCAGCGTATCGCCGCGCTCAATCTCGGCGCGCATGTTGTGCAGGTAGAGATTCAGCTTGGCGATAGCCCAGGTGCCGAGATTTTTCTCCTGGCCGAACAGTAGAACATTCGGCTTGCCCATGATGGTGCCGTTGGGCAAATTGGCAACATGATGAGCGCTTTCCACGAGCATGCCCCCACTGCCGCAGGTCGGGTCATATACCGAATGACCTGGTTGCGGGTCGATGAGTTCGACAACCAGTTGCACCACAGCCTTCGGAGTGTAAAACTCCCCGCCCTTCTTGCCGGCGTCGTCAGCAAACTGCTTGATGAGGTATTCGTAGGCGTCCCCCAGCATGTCGGCCTTGTACAGGTCGGCGTTACCAAGCTTGTACTGGTTGAAGTGGCGCAGCAGTCGCTGCAAGGTAGCGTCGGACAGCACGCGCTTGTCGCCATACTGGGTGGCAGTCAGCACGTGTTGCAGTTCGGGATTGTTGGCCTCGATGGTGGCGAAGGCTTTGTCCAGCGCCTCGCCGATGTTCTCAGTACGGGCAATCAGTTCGTGCCAGCGCGCACTGATGGGGAAGCGTCCCCATTTGTCCTGGACTTCTTCTTCGGCTTCCTTGCCGGTCAAGCCCTCGTCCTTCACTAACTGCGCGATGCGCTCTTCGAACACATCATTGAAACGCTTCAGGAAGAGCAGGCCGAAGATGTAGTTCTTGAAGTCAGATGAATCAATGGAACCACGGAGGATGTTAGCGGATTCCCAAAGCCATGACTCGAGAGCTTCGAGAGTAAGTTGATTTGCCATGAACGTCGTATCTTAATGAGACGCAGCGCACGCGGTTTTATTCCGCCAGCACTGGTTGTTGCGGGTCAGCGGCGAGGCTGATGTGTTCCAGCCGCCAGCGTTTGAGTTGTTTGAACTCGTGATAGGAAAGTACCGACTCAGAGATAGCCTCACAGGAGCGTAGCTCAATGTGCTGCCACGTTTTGGTCGGAGCAAACAGCTTCTCGTTGAATGCACTTTCGATGGCCTGTGCGGCCTTTTGTGCCGCCGCTTCCGCTGCCATGAAATCCGGGTCTGCTGCATGCAGAATGATGATGTCCAGAGTGTATGTGTCGCCTGGACCGTTACGCATCATTTCCTTGCCCTCATCCACATCGAAGAAGACGCCCGCAATCAGTTCGCCATGCGGTTTCACTGCCTTTGCAATTTTGTCGGCGAGCTTGAATTCTTTCGAGGTAAGCCGGCGCTCGAACTCATCCGGAAATGCCGAGCGGCGGTAGCGGCTGGCTAACCACATCTGGAAGATGGCGTGGTTTTCGGCGGTCAGTTGGGTGTCGGCCCGAGGGTGGAACCTGTTCAGCTCCAACTTGCTGACAGCGGTTTTGGAAACGGCCTCGAACTCGCCCCAGAAAGTGTCATCGCCATTGAACTCAACATGCAGTTTACGAGCGTTCTTGGCATGGGTACAGTTGCCATCTTTATCGGCCATACGACCAACCACAACCTCAACACGTGGCTCCCATTCCGGGTCTTGTGCAAGGTCGCAGTCGTGTGTGGCGACCGCGACTACCATTTGTTCTGGGTATGCGGGATGACGTAGTCCGAGCGCATCAATTGCGTCATCGTTCAGCAGATGTCCTTGGCGCCATGGTGTATCGCGATTCCACTCCGTCACATCTCACCTTCGGGCTCAGTCGCTTGATGAAGGGAGGTCAAAGTCGGCCGTCGCTGACGTCCTTGGACGATTAGCGAACCGAGCATTCATTCGTTCGCGCTGCTCAGCCTCACGTTTAAGAATTTGCACCAGTAACAACGCGGAGTCGCGAGCAGACTCACCCGATTGAGCAACCTGCAACAAGGTCTTACCGTTGAAGAACTTCCGCTTCAGAAGTGCTGCGTTGATGGTCACGCCTTCCTGCGCCAGCACGTCGGCTGCCTGCGCAAGGTCGCGAAGCTTAGCAGCGTTCTCAATGGCAACAGGGTCGCCATTGAGCCAGTTATAGACCGATTGCCGGGTAACGCCGAGGGTTGTTGCGAGGTCTGAAATGGCAGGAGAAAGCACCTCACGAATACGGGCAAGGTCTTCCTTTGGGGTACGAACAGCCTCAACTTCGGTAACTTCGGCCCCATGGACTGCATACTGAATCTTGGACGTGGTACGTTGGAGCTGTTTTAGTGACAGTTCGCCGCCCGTTCCAACATGGGTTAAGGCGGCGCCTACAACGGTAGCCCACCCAACCAGATTGACAAGATTGAACGAGCCACCAGTTGCAACAGGGCGCTTATTTACCCAACCACCATAGGTCATAGCAGACATGTGAACTCTCCTTTTATGCCCATGCAGCTTCTGCGCGAGGCGTTACAATCGCCTTGAACGACTTCGAAATCTCGTCGTGCAATGCAGTCAATCGCTCGCTCAATTTAGCTAGGTCAAATGACTCACGATGGACAAATGATATATCGGTGTCCAAGATAGCGTGTAGCCCCTCACGTTGTGTGAAGCGTGACTCAATGGTTGGAGCCATCCCTGCCAACTCCACTGGCAAACCAATACGCCCATGACGGATGAGGACACGAGACACCAGTTGTCCAGCCGCAGTTATCGAGATAGTCTCGCTAACGGACTGCTGAAGCTGTCCTTCTCCACGTTGAGATAGTCCCAACACTTCTGGCACTAGGTAATCTCCCAGCGAGTCCCCATCCTTGGATGGTTGGACGGCATCAAGATAACGCAAGCCAATGCGGTCAACAAAGGCGAGCTGCAACGTCTCGTGCAGGATTGCAATCCCTTTTAGAAGGGTGTTCGCGAACATCTCAAACGTTTCGTAGGCTGTTGTCTGAAACGACAGGCTGTTCGTCTCCAGCAAAAATGTAGTACGTCCGTCAATGTCACCAAAAATATAGCGTGACTGCGGCGTCAAAGTAGGGGCAGACATCTGGCCTACCTCTACGCCTCCGAATGGCACGACAAGACGCTGAAAGGCTTCCTGTTTGAAGTCTGGAAATCCTGACTCGCGCATCCTAGGCTGGATTGCCGACAAGTAGGCATCAAGGTTCAGAACGGGATTAAACTGAACCTGAGCAACTGTGTAATAGACCGGTGCATTGCTCAGCTTTCTTCCCATGATTTCCTCAAATTTGCTTGACACTACGCTTGACACTTTACACTGTGGTTGACACTGCGGTCAACAAAAACACTTGCGAGGGCATTTGCTAAATGTCATCGAATACGCAGTGTGGGCCTTGGGAACTTGCGCGGCGAGGAGCCCTCAAGGAGGTAATTTCTCGCGCGCAAATTTCCCTGTCTCTGGCCCTGCAATGGCATCGACTTCTGGAGCGGTGGCAATAGGACAGAGCCATTCCTGAAGGTAGAACGAATAGTCGGCATCCTTCACTACGCTACTACGCCTTCTTTGAAGGTCCTGCGCTTCGGCATCGGAAAAACGCGCTGACCGTTCGACTTCTGGGCCTCGTTCAGGCCTGTGAGTTTTTTGAGCAGTGCGCTCATCGCTGTGGCCTGAGCCCTTGTCGGGTTGCCGTATCCACACGCTTCCAGCACTGCAGTAGCCGACATCTTTGAGTCCGCGTCGGCGAGCACGCCGGCCAGGTCGAGTTGGACGCTTTCAAAGTCAAAGCGGGCCAGCAGCTTCTCGAGCATAGGGTCGATGGTTTCGTGGCTTTTGTTGTTGTCGTTGACCAGGGCTTGTTCTGACTGGGTCAGAAAGTGCTTCTCCCCTGCTTTCCAGGCCACCAGCAGTTCCGCCCACACCTGCTGCATGTCGATACCGTGGTTGTAGTCGATGCCGTCGACGGCGATGGTCCACCACCGGCGATTGCCAGTGTCGTCGACCAGGAATCGCTGGTCGTTGACTGAGCCACAGAACACGGTGCGACGGTCGTAGGCGCTTTCCATACGGTCGTATGGACGACGAACCTTGTCCGTCTTCTGGGTGATGAAAGACTTCAGTCGGGCAATGTCTGCCTTCTTGAACGTTGCGTCTAGTTCGCCAAGCTCGACAATCCAGTGCGAACAGACATTGATAACACTGTCCTTGTTCGATGGGTCCAGCGTCGCGCCCTCTTGGGTCACTTCGAGATTGGCAGGCACGAGGCTCATCAGCCAAGCGGTCTTGCCTTTGCCTTGGGCGCCGGTAAGCACAAGTACGCCATGCGACGAGAACCCCTGTGGCATATAGACGGCGGCGATGGCCGACAGCATCCAGCGACGAATCAGCAGGTCTTTCAGCTTGACGCGATGTGCCGTCTCGGCCTCGGTGTCGCACTTCTGCACGGTCACGGTGGCCAGCAGCTTGTCAAAGCGCTTCACGCCATCCCACGGTTTGGAGCTAATCCATGCCTTAACAGGGTTGTATGCGTTGCGGTCAGCTACCACTTTGACATAGTCAGCGATAGTCGTCCGCGGCATACGATTGCGTGCACAGATGCTCGTCAGCTCCGAGAGCGACGCATTGTCACGATTGTCGCGGCTATAGCGACGACCGGGGATGTCGAGTTCGACATTTTTTGCTACTTCGTTGTAGCGCGTGGTGATTCCATAACAGTGCATCACGTACTCCATGTTTTCGATGGTGTTGAGCGGATTGCCTTTTGCGGACTTCTCAAAGCCACGGTCGGGGCAAACTCGGTTGAGCGGGAAAATTTTTGCTGCGGACATTGGGTCGAGTTCTTTCTTATTCTTCGTACCGGTCGATGTACGGTCGGCTTGTCTGTTCCCGTGAGCTGGCTGGTCCATCAGCTCTTCGAGCTGGCTGCGGCGTAGTCCCCACGGCATTCTTGAATTCTTGATTCGAGGTCGGGTGCACGAACGTGCGGTACTGCAGTGCTACGTCACGTGGCCATGCTCAATGAACCACGCAAAAGCCGGGCTTGGCTTCGTTTGTTCGAAGTAGATTTTCAGACCCGTCGGTACGGCTACCGCTTGATGAGCCTGCGGCGGGAAAGGCACACCAAGTAGGGGGCCCTCGCTGAATGGATATACGCGCCTCGCGGGGTGCGGTGGCGGCGAGTCCAGATGGATGGAACAAAGAGAGGATTTTCGTTCTAGCGGGCAGGGCTGCGCGCGCAGGTCGACTGTTTGACAGCCCTTAAATTTCAACAACATAGTGAGGGTCCATGGCTGCGCATCATTACGCATCACCCCGTATATCGCCGGGCTTTTATCCACTTCACCGCTGCGTCCGTTTAAACGCTGCGACTATACCTCGCTCATCCCCAATAACTGGAGCGCTTTGTTGGAAAAATTGCTTACCCCGGCCGAACTGGTCAACCGCTGGAACGGTGCCATCACAGTTCCGACGCTCGCGAACTGGCGTTCGGTCGGCAAGGGTCCAAGCTTCGTCAAGCTCGGGACGAAGGTCGTTTACCCGGAAACTGCTGTCACAGCCTACGAGAAGCGCAATACCACGATACTGGTTTAATTTACAGCGACGCGGAGTAGACCTGCTTTACGCATGCTTTGAGGTGTGGTTGGTCCTCAACCATTTTTGCGCCCCTCATCTGCCTTGGCGCGGCCGCTCTGGGCTTCTCGACCCCCGACTTTCCCGATAATAGTGCGATACCTGTTGAACGAGACGACCAGCCCCCGATTTGACGCCAGCGCCTCGGTGACGCCGAGCTTTTCTTCGATGCTATCGAGCTGCTCCTGAACAGCGGCCAGGTCTAACGTTGCCCGCTTTTGCTCCTTCTTCGGCAGGTTCAATCGCAGACGGTCCGCATGTTCTGAACGCAGCGCGCACAGCCTATCGCGCTGCGGATACAGACTTTCGAGTTCACGTATCACGTCACGGTCAGTCCTTTGATTTCCCGAGACTGGAGAATTCCCATATTCCTCTGCCCTCTTCTTGAACTCATGCAGTTCTAGCATGAACTCCCTGTCCTTGCACTTCGCGGTATGAGCGTGCTCCTCGCGCTCTGAGTAAGTCCTGCGCACATCGTCAGCAAGAAGCGCTTGGAGGTCGCTTTCGGCAGCATGTTCAGCAAGCTTTGCGAGCATGGTCGTGATAACCCACGCGCGGCGGCGGCTTTCACTGGACGATTCCGTCTCAACATCCGGGTACGCAGATTTTGCGTATTGCTTGATGAGAGAGAGCATCTGCGACATCGTTTCGATAGCTTGATTGTCAATCATGATTTTTCCTTTTGTATGGTATGGGCACGGAGGACTTTGGCTCGACGTGCGGATTTGAAATGCGAAGCGCCCCGGATGGGGCGCTTGTATGAGGGTCATTCTGCGTAACGCAGTCGACAAACGCCGGCTACGCGTAGACGCGTCAACTGCTGCTGGTAAGTGCAGCAGTTGCGTTGATTCTGGGGTGATAAAAATCGACTAGGCCGGCGCGTTCGAACGGCGGTCGATTTTGTGTTCTGGAATTTGTATAGCGCCGAGAATAGGCGCCGAAGCCTGGCGAGTTAGCTTGTCGCGTTCGCTTCTTTTGAATTGTTAAAGCACAAATAGTATTTCCGCCAATCTGCGTCGTGAGACTGGCTTGAGCATTTGTGCTTTACAAGAAGCTGATGAGGTAGACTTTAAGAATAACAAGACCCACGCGAAGTTGTCAATGCCCCACGGAAACTTTTCGACCTCAGGCTTTCTGAGCGTTGGTTCATCGTTTGGAAATGGGAGGGCCGTAGCCGTGCAGCCGTACCAAAGGTCTATCACCGTGCCGACAATTTGAAAGCTTACGTCGCGTATAGCTGGCCGCTTCAAGGCTGAGGAGCTGGCTCAGATGACTGACTGAAATCTTGGCTGAGGCGTACGGCGAAAATAAGAAGCCCTTCCGAGGGTATGAGTGCATCCACTAGGGACAATGGCATCTGACGTCTTGACCTTACATCGACCAACGCCTGGTGGGGTAGTGTCGCGCGGCCCCCCCTGGCTGGATGTTGCACCCTGCAATGGTGAACAAGGAGCCCCACAATACGTGCGCTTTTTATGACTTGCGGCTGTAGTCATTCTCGTAAGCTATCATGCGACCGCCTACTGTGATTTTTCGACGGATACGGCGGTCACCGGTGTTCGCTACGAAGGTCCCTGGAAGCTGGGTTGTCGTGCCGGCGTTATAGTCTTTCGTGGCTTCGCCCGGCTGAAGCTGTACTCCCAAGCGTTCTAGCGCCTCTGTGGCCAGCGTTTCCAAACTGCCCGCCGGTATAACGGCTCCTGTAATTGAGGAGCGGCGCGTCTTCGCGTAGATGCCGGTACCGATGCGCACTAACTTACCTCTGTCCATTAGTGCTTTGAGCGCACGAGAAACCTGTGCGGGACTACCCTGTTCTGAGATGTCCGCCCGCAGGACGATAATGCCTTCTTGCAGCTGGATTCGCTGCAGCAGCCGCTCTTCCAGTTTCATTTTGGTTCTCCTTTTGAGCAGTTTACCGGTGTATTCACTCTTGTTGAACCGTTCAACATATACCATTTTTTGGTACACTATTACCAATTATTGGTATCTGTTGAACCGTTCAACAACGATATGACCACTCTCCAATTTCTGCTCACTGAGCGGCAGCAGCGTATTTTGGCCACGGTTTTGTTGCGACCTGAGCGCGACTTCTCTCTTGCCGAGCTCATCGAAGCAGCAGGCGCTCGCGGTCACGGCAGTACTCAGAACTACGTTAGGAAGTTAGTCGACGCGGGTGTCATCGAATCGTTCGAAGTTCGATTCCGGCCGCGGTACCGCGCAAACATGCGCCACGTCATCTATTCAGAATTGGCAAGCATCTGCCGCAAGACTTTCGGCATTCGCGACGTGGTAGCAGAAGCACTGCTGCAGGTTGTTGAACCGCTCAACAAGCCGCAAGCATTCATCTTCGGCTCTGTCGCTCGCGGCGAAGAGCGCCCTGACAGCGACATCGACGTGATGGTCATCGGCGACGTCGAAGTTATGAAACTGCATGCGATGGCTGCCGAATTAGAAAAACGTCTCGGCCGGTACGTGCATTTAAACATTTACGGCCCAGCCGAGTGGAACGAGCTAGTCGCAACCGACCCAGTTGTCGCAGCTATCGCTTCCGGTCCTCGGATGGAGTTGATGTAGGTTTGTTGAGCCGTTCAATAGCATTGTCAGCCGAAGCAGGTTTGTTGAACGGTTCAACAACACAGGTTCGCTCGTCCATTAGCTGCTGAGCACGTTCATGCGAGATAGGTTTCAGCATCTCGCGCATTCGTTTCAGTCGTTCGTTGCTCATGAAATTACCTATTAGTTTTAGCTGTTGCGCCGCGCAACACTCGACATTTAGCTGTTGCGCCGAGCAACATCCATGCTAGCCCTACCCCGACTGACGCCACACCCCCTGTAGTATTTTATGTTACAACTTGTTACAAAATAATGTCAAAAAATAGCGCTTTAGCTGGGCTTATCTGGAGTCGTTTTCCTACACACAGTGTAAGCAGACGAAATCTGCTACGCCAACTCCAACAACAAGAAAGTAGCACTATGAATACAAGTATCGACCATCCGCCATCGGCACGCGTCAGCTGCGACAAACTGAAAGAACTCTGCGCGCTAGAAGGCTACCACCTCGAAATCCACTGGCGCTGGAACGGCCGCAACCGCGATGGCGTTCTGTATGTTTGTGACGCTGATGTGGTGCTGGTTCGGGTGCAGTACGGCCGCAACACTTGGGCATGGGGCCCTGGCGACGAAGGCCTGGAGCGTACCCGCACCGCCAGCCCAAAGCATCGGGCCGTGCTGCAAGCCCTGCAGGAGCTGCAAGAACTCATCCACGCTACACCCATAGCACAGTAATACAAGCCTAACAAAAACGCCCCTCAACTTTGAGGGGCGTTTTTAAATCATGCAGCCATGGCGATAGGGTTTCCAGCGTCGAGCGCGTCCACGAAATTCTGTAAGAAGCATCTTCTTAGCGGCTAGGCGACATCAAGCGTCGCTTCTTAGCGGCCGGGCGACATTTGGCGGCAGGCTTCTTGTTCTATCAGTACCCAGGCGACAAAACGCCCCTCCAAGTTGAGGGGCGTTTTGTAATCATGTAGGCATCGCAGCGGGGTTGCCTGCTTCGAGCGCATCCAGCGCTGCCTGGTTCCAGCCTTCAACCCATGAGCCGGCATATTCGCAGACGTCAGCAGGGGCGTGACGCGGTGCGCCGGCTTGGAAGGCCTTGTAGCCGAAGTTGCGAGCACGCTGGGCCACGAAATCAGTGAAAGGTTTGATGTCTTTGAGGTTCAGGTTCATAGTTTTTCTCGGTGAATGTCCTACCCCATATAGCAAGTAGACAAAACCGGTTTATCTTATAAAAAATTTCTTGGATGCGACTATTTAAAAACAGGACAATCAGCATGGCTAACGTACTCCCGCACAAGCCCCCCAAGAAATAGAATTCCAGAACTTGACCAAGATTTGCAAAACGCGCAGGCGTTAATTGCAAAAGGCGATTTCGACAACGCAGTGAACCGCATTGGCAACGCGCTCGCTGCTTCGCAGGTCGCCCTGGACGCCAGGTAGTCAGGGACAACGACGCAAACGTCGACGACACGGTCAAAGTCCAGCGCATCATGTACGGCGTCGAGCTGCTGCAGAAACTGACAGCACGCACCTTTTCAGAAGCGATGGACACGGCGCAGTCCTACCGCCAGAACAAACCGTACAAAATCAACGAGTAATTGCCGCATAGGTAGCACACAGCCCGGGTATCAATCCGGGCGGTTGGAATCAAATCAGGGCGACCTTGCGCGGCCGTCCTGGTCGCGCACGACCAGTAGGCTGGCTGACGACGGTAGGCTTCGGTTGTAGGTGCTGAATTACCAGGTCCTCGGGCCATAGAAGCTTTCGGCCGAGCTGCAGCGGTTGCGGTAGCAGGCCTTGGCTCCTGTAACTGGTGATGGTACGTACCGAAACTCGCAACAGGCCGGCAACTTCGTCTTTGGTCAGGTATCTCATGAAAGGCTCCACAGTGTTGTTCTGAACACCGTGTAGCCTGTGCATTTATATTTTCTTCCTCACGTTGCCGATACCATCGTAGCTGCGTTCGGATGTGCCGCCATGCGCTTGCCAACCACGCTGGCACTGGGGCGCGCGTAGTGAACCTTGAGCGTTTTGAGGTCGCTGTGTCCAGAGAACAGCGAGACATCCTCATACGATGCTTCCAGCAGCTCCAAGAGGCGCGAGATGCCCTCTCTACGCAGGTCATGAAGCCGAAGGTCATACAGCCCCGCTTTGTCGGCTGCACGTCGCATTGCTTGGGATATTCCACTCGGTGTGATGTCGAAAACCGGGCCTTTGGTTTTGATGCCCAGCCGCTGCAAAATCTGAACAGCAGGGGGCAACAGAGGTACTTCGCGTGTGGTCGTTTTCGACTTCTTGAGGTGCCCCGGGGCACGCAAAACGATGATGCCCTTTTCCAAACGTAGGTCTTCCCAGCGCAGTGAACATACTTCGCTGCGGCGGAGCGTTGTCATAACAGCAAACTGGGTGAAAGCTGCAAGCGCCGGGTCGTTCAACTCCTTGACGAGCGCGCGCAAGCCTTCTTCGTCCACGCGAGTGTGTCGTGGGTCCGGCTTTTCTGGCAGTTCGATTTGCATGACGTGCTGGCACTGCAACCAAGTACCGTAGTTCTGGTTCAGTGCGTGCGCGCTGAAATAGGAATGCAGTGCTCGTCGCAGAAGGGTTATCTCGTGTCGGATGGTCTGCGCCGACGGCGGCACAATGATTGGGTCCGGCATCACAGCCGGAGTTTTGCCATCGCTGAGAAATTCCTTTCCAGCCGCAATAGCTTTGCGAATCTGGACACGCAGATTTTTCGAGTAACCCTGCGGATATGAAATACGACCCGGGCCAAGGATGCCTGACGCGCGGTCGACCATCCATTTTTCAAGCACGTCATAAGTTAGCCCTCCCAGCGTAAGCTGGCCGAACCACTCTTCCAAGCCTTTGAGGCGCGAGGAATCCGCAGCTGCAGCGGCCAAATGTGGCAACTCACGCGCTCGGAAACTTTGAAAGACGTCGCTGACACGGATTTCGGCAGGACTCCAGCCAGCGACAACAACGGGCGCAGCAACCGCAGCAGCAGGCGCGGCAAGCTTCTTAGATTGTGCTTTTTCTTCGAGTAACTCGATGCGACGACGCCTAGCCCACATCAGCCCCTTGTCGTACTGGTCGGGGTCGAAGGTTAAATAGTCTTTAGGGAGGGGTGAAACCTGTACGATGAACCGCAGGGAATTGCCGCGGGTTTCGACATAGATGTTGCGCTCAACGGCGCCGTTTGGCTTGGCCTTCATTACGTGACTCCTAGGATTGGAATCACAGTGTTACGCCCGGTTTTAGCCTTTTCTCCCCAAAGTCTAAGGAGTTTCTCCCCAAACCCTCTGCAGGCCAAGCTAAGCGCTTGATTTCACAGCAGAAAATTATTTACTGGGAGCAACGCCCTTGGCTTCGGAGGCCAATACTCTATCCACTGAGCTACAGCCGCGCTGAGAGTGATGCGAAGGATACAGTCTTTCCAGGGCGTCGTCTATGGGAACCGACGCTGCCGGCCAGTAATTGCGTTTCCATTAACGATTTTTGGGTCTATAATCGGGCGCGGATGGTATTGCAAACAAGCATCCGTAGCGCAGGAGACAGGTTTTTTTAATTAGATTAAGGAAATCATGAGCGACGCACACAACGAACAGCAATCCCTGATCCAGACACCCAAGCAACTCATCGTTGCGGTCGCAGGTTTTTTCCTCGTCATCGTCATCGGCATCATTCTTCTCGTCACCTTCGTCACCAACACCCACTTGCAAGGCGCCGGCTCGGAACAGAGCGCGCAAGCCATCGGCGCCCGCATCCGCCCGGTGGCCGACGAAGGCTTCACGTTCAAGGATGCAAACGCACCGAAAGTCCTGCAGACCGGCGAAGCCGTCTACACCGCGGTGTGCGCCGCCTGCCACGGCAGCGGCGCCGCCGGTGCGCCGAAGGTGGGCGACAGCGGCGCCTGGGGCGCCCGCATCAAGCAAGGCTACGACACCCTGGTGCAGCACGCCGTACAGGGTATCCGCCTGATGCCGGCCAAGGGCGGCAATCCGGACCTGGACGACGTCGAAGTGGCACGCGCCGTTGTCTACATGACCAACCAGTCGGGCGCCAAGTTCAAGGAGCCGGACGTGCCGGCGCCGGCCCAACAGGCGGCGGCGCCGGCTGCAGCCGGCGCGCCCGCGGCAGCACCGGCAGCAGCACCAGCAGCAGCAACGCCGGCTGCGACGGCCGCCACGCCCGCTGCCGCTCCTGCAGCAGTTCCTGCCGCCGCGGCGGCCCCGGCCAGCGCCAGCGCCGACACCGGCAAAGCCCTGTTCAGCTCGACGTGCATCGCCTGCCACGGCGCCGGCATCGCGGGCGCACCGAAAGTCGGCGACAAGGCCAACTGGGCGCCGCGCATCGCGCAGGGCAATGCGGTGCTGTACGACCATGCCATCAAAGGTTTCCAGGGCAAGGCCGGCGTGATGCCGCCGAAAGGCGGTTCGGCGGCGCCGGATGCCGACGTCAAGGCGGCCGTCGACTACATGGTGGCGGCGGCGAAATAACGGCAGGTATTCCGCCAGGGCCGGCGACAGCCGGCCTCTATTGAACAGCGCGCTACTGCAGCTTGCTCAGGCTGACGGCTTTGCCCGGCATGCCCATCTCGCGCACTGCCGCGATATCGGGTATGGCCGTGCCGGCAGCCTCGTACACTTCGGTGACGCCCGGGCGATGCTGGTGTGCAAGGCGCTGTTTCAGCAGGAAGCCCGAATCCGTAGCGGCCAGCGCCTCACGCATCTGTTTGCTGTGGGGATAAGCGTCGGCGCCGTTCTCGCGCACGATGACAATATGTTGTACGCCAAGGCGGCGCAGTTCTGCCACCACCTGCTGCGGGCGCTGGAACTTCAGCGTGTAGTTGCTGCCCATGAAATTGGAGTCGGCGAGCAGCTTGGAGGCACGGATCACGTAGCCTTGGAGACCGGCATCATGCACGGCCATCTGGGCAATGAACGCCCCTTCGGCGCCGGAGCGGCCATCGATCACGGTCAGGGTCGGCTTGCCGCCGGTGGCCAGCGCACCCGCCACCTGCGCCAGGCCGGTATCGGCCTTGGGCGCGCGCGCCGCCAGGTGCATCACGCCGGGCACGGCAATCACGGCCGCCAGCACAGCGGCGGCAATGGCGGGTGCCTGCGCCTTGCCGCGCGCCGCCAGCCATGCCAGCAGGCGCTGCGCAGCCAGCACCGCCAGGATGACCATCGCCGGCAGGGCCGGTGCCATGTAGCGGTCGACGATATCGACGGGGATCAGCGACTGCAAGGTCAGCGTGGCCAGCACCAGGCTGAGGATGCCGCTGACAATGGTCCAGCGGCGCGCCGAACGCTTGCGCTCGCGGTATTCCGCCACCGCGCCGAACACGGCCAGCAGGATGCCGGCCGGCGTCAGGTTGTGCACCAACGTCTGCAGGTTGGCGGCCAGCGCCTGGGTGGCATATGCGACCCCGGCCTGGTAATTGAAACCTTCGGCGGCAATTTTTGCAGTGAGTATGTACCACGGCACCACCAGCATGGCCGCCAGCGCCGCGGCGGCATACAGGCGGATCGACCGCAGCAGGCGCCAACTGGCGCTCAGCACGATATGAAATACGGGGACGAACACGATCAGTGCGCCATTGCCCTTGATGAGCACGGCCAGTGCCGCCAGCAGGGCGAAGCCGATGGCCTTGCCCCAGCCCGGGGCGCAGACGTAGGCGATCCACACGGCCGTGGCCGCGACCAGGCAGGCGGCCAGGGGCTGGTCGGCCATGAACATCGCGTTACCTTCGAGCACCAGCGGCGTGAGCGCATACAGCAGCACCCCGGCGATGGCTGCGCGGCGGCCGTGCAGCAGGACCAGGGCTGCGGCAATGCCGATGGCCGGCAGCGCCGCCACCAGCACGTTCAGGGCGAAGGCCGCGCCCATCGTCGGCGGCAGAACCAGGAAGACCAGCCCCAGGAAACCGTAATAGGCGGGCGGCCAATGGCCGATCGAGATCTTGGGATAGTGGATGTAGAAATCGGTCGCCGCCGCCATCGGATTGCTGCCGAAGTGATGGCTCAGGTAGTTGGCGACAAAATAACCATTGAGGAAGTGGGAGGGCTCGTCCGCCCCCGAAAATCCCGATTGATAGGACCTTGCCATCACCATGGCCAGCGTGCCGACCAACACCGTGCAGACATAGGCCAACAAAAGGAAGGAAGCCGATGGCCGCTTGAAGGAAGCTTGCATGCAGGGCAGTCAGGTAGATAAATAATAGTAATATTTTATCAAATATTGCCCGCTCTTCGGTTGCAGCACTGCATGCATTTCCGGCAAGGACGACAAGGAAAGGCAGCCCTCCTTTGTCCCTGCCCGGCCAGGCTCAGTGCGCGAACTTGCGCTTGCGCCGCGCCGCAGCCAGGCCCATCAAGCCCAGGCCGCACAGCAGCAGGCTGCCCGGTTCCGGCACCGAGGTTTCGGTCGCCGGATAGCTCACCAGGAAATCGAAGGTGATGGCGGCAATCCCCATTCCTCCGAGCTCATCGACACCGAAAGCCCCGCCCGGTGCAGGGAAGATGCCGTCCCAGGGCGCTGCCTGGGCAGCGAGATCGACCAGGTTGTCGGATACATACAGGATACCGCCGGCAAGGTTGCGCAGGGTGACACGGGCATCGTTCAGCGTCACCACGAGGGATGGATCGAGGTCGAGCGCATCTTCCGAACCCACTGCCAGGATCGCGGTGTCGCTCGCGGACGGGAACAGGTCGCCGTTGCTGCTCAAGGTAATCGAGATCAGGCTGCTGTTACCACTCACCACCGTTTCGAATTCGTTCACGGTCAGTTGCAGCCCGGCGCGTTCGCCGCCTTGGGCGATTCCATCAAAATTCGTCAGGAACAACGAAGGGTTGTGGCTGTCACTGCCCTCCAGGTAGAAGGAATAGGACGAGCCCTGGAGCACTACTGCCGAGGCCGGTGCTACCAGGCCCAGCATGGAGGCAAACAGGAAAAGTGAAGCCAAGTGCTTTCTCATGCAAATCTCCCATCAGAAACGATTAATGATGAAAGATACACAAGCAATTTTTATTCCAATGAAATTAGCATAGATGTATCAAGGACTTAGCTACTCATGCCACAAAGCATTCAAGCAACTGTAAAAAAAACCGACGGGTTGCAAGCACTATTTTTCACAATTTATGGCTGAGTTCATGGTTTCCTGCAAATGCCGCCTTCCCCGCCGGTTAATACGCTTTCATTGCCAGGCGGCCGCCGCGATGTTATCGCACCACACTCAGCGCATGATCGCGAAAACACATGGCCTTCGACGTCAATAGTTTTCATTGAAAACAGCTTAGGTGTTTGGAAAGACGAGTTTTCAAACCACCATCATGACCTTTAGTAATGTATTCAAGCATTACTTTAAGTTGCAGAGCGAAACACAGTCCAGGTTTCTCCAGACCGGTGCACTACTATCAAACCAATATGTCTATGTTGCGCTAAGTTAATGATTTTTATAAAATTTTTATTATTGCTCAATATATATTTTGGGTTACAAATGCTTACAAACCGCCTGTCGCAAATCTCGTAAGCTCCTCTCTTTCCAGCAGGAATAACTGCTCAAAAGAATTTTCATTACGAGGAAACGACATGCAACAGCGCAACACCGCATCCGGTTTGATCGCCATGCGCCTGGCCCCTGCCCTGGTGGTCTCGCTGCTCGCGGCAACCGGCGCATCCGCCGCGACCTTGTCGGTCGGTCCCGGCAAAACGTATTCCGCGCCGTGCGCGGCCTTCAATGCCGCCAGGGATGGCGACATCGTCGAAATCAGCGGCAACAATATCTACAAGGGCGACGTTTGCGGCATCTCGCGCAACAACCTCACCGTCCGCGGCGTCAACGGCCGTCCGATGATCGATGCCAATGGCGCGAATGCGATGGGCAAAGGGACCTGGGTGGTGAGCGGCAATAACGTCACCGTCGAGAACGTCGAAATGTATGGCGCCCGGGTACCGGACCAGAACGGCGCCGCACTGCGCCTGGAAGGTACCGGCTTCACGCTGCGCCAGAGCTTCCTGCACGATAACGAAAATGGCATCCTGGCCAACGCCAACACCGCCAGCGACATCCTGATCGAGTACAGCGAATTCGGTCACAACGGTTTCGGCGACGGCTACACCCACAACCTGTACATCGGCAACGTCAGGAGCCTGACTTTCCGCTACAGCTACTCGCACGACGCCAATGCCGGCCACAACCTGAAGTCGCGCGCCCAGGTCAACACGATCTACAACAACCGCTTCTCCAGCACCGCGCCGGGCCAGAGCGGCAGCACCGCATCGGGCAGCCCGAGCTACGAGGTCGACCTGCCGAACGCCGGCACCACCTACGTCATCGGCAATGTGATCGAGCAGCCGGCCGCCAACAGCAATCCGAGCATGCTGGCCTATGGCGAGGAAGGTGCGAGCAATCCGGGCAAGGACCTGTACGTGGTCAACAATACCTTCCTGAACGATTCCGGTTCGGGCGGCACCTTCGTGTTCATCGGTTCCGGCGTGGGCACTCCGGCCCTGCTGCAGAATAACGTCTTCGCAGGCGTCGGCAGCACGACCAACCAGGGCAACGCCACCCTCAGGACCAACTACAGCGCCGCCGCGCCGGCCTTCGTCAACCGAGCCGCCTACGACCTGCACCCGGCCTCCGGTTCGCCGATGATCAACGCCGCTTCGGCACCCGGCAGCGCGCCGACCGGCTTCACGCTGGCGCCGATCGCGCAGTACCTGCACGTGGCGTCGGGCGAAACCCGCGCCAACATCAACGACATCGGCGCCTACGCCGCCAACGGCGCCGCTGCGACGCCGCCGGCGGCGAGCGGCTGGACCCAGTGCGCCAACGAAGGCGGCACCTGCGCGTTCAGCGGTACCCGCCAGGTGCGCTACGGCGCAGGCAGCAGCTTCGTGACCAAGACCCTGGGCGGCCCGGTCGCCTGCTCGAATACCGTGTTCGGCGACCCGGCCCCGAATGTGGCCAAGTCGTGCAGCGTCGCGGCCGACACCACCGTCTGGACCGCCTGCGCCAACGAAGGCGGCACCTGCTCCTTCAGCGGTACCCATGACGTGCGCTACGGCTCGGGCACGACTTTCGTGACCAAGACCGTGACCGGCTCGACCGCCTGCTCGAATGCCGTGTTCGGCGACCCGACTCCGAACATGGCCAAGTCGTGCAGCTACGCAAGCGACAGTGCCGCCACCCCGGCGCCGACGCCGACGCCGACGCCGGAAACCTGGATCGCCTGCGCCGGCGAAAACGGTACCTGCTCGTTCAGCGGCACCCGTGACGTCCGCTACGGCGCGGGCAGCAACTTCGCGACCCGCACCTTCACCGGCGCCGCGCAGTGCTCGAATGCCGTGTTCGGCGATCCGGCCCCCGACGTGCTCAAGAGCTGCAGCTATTCGAGCGTGACCAAGTAAGCTTCCCGGATGGGACACCGACGTAAAAAAGGCCGCGAACTTCGCGGCCTTTTTTATGGATGACGCTTATCAGCTGTGCATTACCAGATGATCACGCGGTCCTTCGGTGCCAGGTACATCTTGTCGCCCTGCTTCACGCCGAAGGCTTCGTAGTAGCCCGGCTGGTTCTTCAGGGTGCCGTTGGCGCGGAACTGGCCCGGCGAGTGCGGGTCGGTCTTCACCTGCACGATCTGCTGCTGTTCGCGCATCTTCAAACGCCACACCTGCGCCCAGCCCATGTACAGGCGCTGGTCGCCGGTCAGGCCGTCGATCACCGGTGCCTTCTTGCCCTTCAGCGAGATGTGATAGGCCTTGTAGGCGATGGCCAGGCCCGAGTTGTCGGCGATGTTCTCGCCCAGGGTCAGCTCGCCGTTGACGTGGTAGCCCGGCAGCGGCTCGTAGGCGT
>Ga0308160_10001131_pt1 | contig 40385 bp, 65 predicted proteins | sample PhyFR1_FD_201036 | JGI IMG/M metagenome (GOLD analysis project Ga0308160, IMG submission 201036) | Phyllosphere microbial communities from UC Gill Tract Community Farm, Albany, California, United States - DLSLF.R1 | ecosystem: Host-associated > Plants > Phyllosphere > Unclassified | place: USA... | reverse complement strand
GCAAGGTCAGCCCAGGGCGGCGAGCTGCGCCAGGAGCTGCTGGGGGGGGGGGGGGGGCGTACGCGCTGCGTTGTCCTTGACCGTCTCCTCCCAGCCTGAGGCACCCAGGCGGTCTGTCAGGAGCCGCAGTATTCTGCAGCAGCGACGCCGAGCCAGAGTCACCCGGAAGTAGAGGGGGAGTGCAAGAGGTCGTCAGCTAAGGGCGCCGCCGGGTCCGGCTACCGAGCTGCGACGGACGCACCGGTCCCACTCGCCGTGGGCGACCATGCGTTGCTTCAGGTCCTCCTCGAGACCCTTGGTGTCCATCTCTCTCTCTCTCTCCAAGCAGGCGGACTGGCGCGCGATAAGAGGGAGACGAGGCGAGGCTGGCGAGGGTTGTGGTGGTCGTGGTCGGGAGGTCGCGGCCGAAGCCGGCGAGCAGGCGAGAAGACCGACGTCGCCCTCGCTCAAAGCCGATCTCGTCCTCGCTGTTTTCCATCGACCAGCGTAGGCACCAGCGTAGGCGCGGAGACGGGTGTTCTCTCCTGCTCCACATTTTCTTAGAAGTCTCCTGGAACATACGGCCCGAACCTGTCTGCTTATGTCGCTTTCCGGTGCGGCGGCTCGTTGAGGCCCTTGCGCCTGCTGCGCTTGCTCGCAGCGCTTCTGCTCCTCACTCGCCCGGGGCACTTTCTTATCTGGCTTCCAGCGCAAATGTTCTGATTCTACATCATGCTAGCGGAGAAAGCTCATCGGCACGCGGTCGGACGCGCCCATTAGCTCCGGCGAGTGATAATGATCTGCATCCGCTAACCTGCGACTCAAATCGCGAGCAAGGTGACCTGCTCAAGCTTGGCCCAGGGAAAAGGTTCCCTGGTAGTGTCGCGCATCTGGACCGGGTTGCTTGTTCCATAACTTCCGATGCTACGTCGACGCTGGATGATGGAGACGAGAAGAACAGGTCGCTCACTAGAGAAGATGAGGTGACACCAGGGATCAGCGGGTAGGCCACCGTCTTCGTGTGCAAGAGTCCAAGGCCGATGCTCGCAGAGGTCAAGACCATGAGAACGCACGACGGTCGGCTTCTGTGGGATGCCAGCGGCGGCGGCGGCAGTGGTCGAGCCCGGCTTCGGAGACGCAGGAGTAGGCGGCTGACGAGGAGCGCGTGACAAGATGCGGGTCAGTGCTTCGACCCGGAGCAGCCAGCCGTTTGCCCGACACAAATACGATACGCACGAAGAAGAATGAATAGGCCAGGATGCCAAGGCCGACGGAAACGAGGCCAAGGTTAATGAATGCGCCCCGCTTGTCCTTTGCGATCTTGGCCTCCTGCTCGGCCGGGCCGAGCGCTTCAAATGCTCGGTCATTCTCGGCCTTGATCTCGTCGAGCTTTGCCTTGAGGCCCGTCCCGCTCCGGCCGGTCGGTGCGGGAGTGCTGCTGCTGCTGCTGCTGCTGCTGCTTGCGAGAGGAGGGACAGAGCCATTCGTGACGTCTGTGGCGGGAGGCACGTAGGGCGCCGGGCCGTCCGTCTTGGGCGGCGGGGCCGTCGCGTACGGCCGCGAAGCCAGCTGGTGACGGAGGGCGAGGCCTGCAAGTCGGAAGGTCGCCCTCGTCAGTTGCACGTTGGCGTCGTCGCCAGGAGGACGACGTGACGCACCAAAGGTCCGCGAGCCGAGAGAAGAGCGAGTGAGTGCGAGCATCGGGCGAGCTGCAGGGAGGGAGGAGAAGCAGGAGATGGTGGTTGACGAGGGCGGAGCGCCGGACGGCCGACGCACGTCAGGTCGAGGGGCGCACTCGCCGCTGAGAATTCAAGTATCTGCGATCTCTTGATCTTATCGGCCGATGCCTCTTGCCTCAGTCGCTCCTGCCGGCCAATAAGCCCCTCGCCAGAGAGAGAGAGTAGTAGAAAATGTTGTCTCTGCTCAGCGCAGACCTTTTGCTGTCTGGCTTCATCGAGCGCCCGCGTGCCGAGAGAGGGAGAGGGAGTGCCAAAGCCAGCCAGCGGGCCGTGCGGGTGGTCGAGGCCGGGCCGGTCGCAGACTCCAGGTCTCAGCTCGCCGCCCCCAGCAGGTCTCGCCCGTACCACCCACTTGGCGCACGCGGCCTCGACGGGCAAGGGGAGGTGCCGGCCTCTCGGGGCGGTCGCCGAGGCAATCTAGAGGCGGCGCCAACTTCTCCACGCTTGCAGAGGGCGGCCAATGTCCTCACCAGCCGGCTGGGACGCTTAGCCAAAGCCAGCCAGCAGGCAGGTCCACAAGCCGGCCGGCCGGCCGATGCTTGGCTTCGGCGGGACGCTACGAGACCTCGCCGTCGACCGCCCTCCTCCCCCCTCCAAAGCATAAGCCCGGGAGCAGCGAAGCTCGACAGACGGCCGGCCGCAACGTTCCTCCTCGACGTCGACCTCCCTCTCTCGCTCCTAGGCTCTGTCTTCTCTCTCTCGCCCTCTCGCTCCCTCTCTCGTCCTCGCAGCAGCGACTGGCTCGCCGCATCCTCTCGCTGGCCCCGCCTCAAGCTCGGCTCCGCCCACCTCGACGCCATTCCGCACTCGCTCAGCATCCGCCGGTAGCCTGAGCGACACCGCCTCGATTGACCGCCTCCCGCACGACGCTCAGCTTCGGCTTCAAGCCTCTTCACACCCGCCCGCCCTGCCTCGAGCTCCTTTCGCGATGGACGCCGCCGAGGTTGCCTATTCGGTCGGCGTGTCGGCCGACAGCTTCCTCAGCATCATCGTCCTCGGCTACCTCTTTGACGCCCTGCTGATGGGCATCGTCCTCGTACGTCCAGCCTCGCAGCGCGCCCCTCGAGCTCGTCCATTCGTCTCGCCCTGGCCGCCCTGGATGGCCCGCACCCACTTGCTGACGCCGCCGTCGCATCTCGCCAGCACCAAGTGTCGGCCTACTTTCAAAACTTCCCCAACCACCGGACCATCATCCAGCGCATGGTCCGAGTCATTCTTCTCTTCTGCGTCGTCCAGACCATCTGCAACATGGTGTCCTGCATGCACTCGCTCGGCCTCAACGGTACGTCCCTCGCCGAGGCAGCCTTTTGAGCTCGGCCAGGCTGCGCGCCTCGAACCGCAGCGACTGACATGGCGCTCCTCAACCCGCCGTCAATGCCAGGCGACCCCCTCGGCCTCTTCTCGTACATCTTCACCAGCGGCGCCGTCCTCGTCTCCCGCATCTGCAACCCTTGGCTGATGGGCATTGCCCACGTCCTGCGTGAGTCGCCCTCCATCTCCCAGCTGGAGCCGCACTCACGAGGCTGACCATCGCCCGATCTCCTTCGCAGTCGCCCATCGCTGCCTGGCGTTCACCAGCTCGCTCCGCGTCTGGAACACGACGCACATGCTCGTCTTTCGCTGGGCGCTCTGGGCTGCGACGATCATCTGCTGGGTCTTCGGCCTGACGGGCATCGCCATCATTTTCTCGGCCTTCCGAAGGTGGGTCGTCGGCGAAAGGCCGCCGACTGCGTTCGAGCTCCCGGACTGACCTTTGATCTGTCGTCTGTTCGCAGCGATGGGGTCGTCATCGGACCCGTTCCCCAGCTCGTCAAGGTCGGCCACGTGATGCTCATCTGCAACCTCGTCTCGGCATCGGTGCGTGATTGTTGCGTTCACTTTCACGAATCGCGCTCAATCTGACCCCGGAATTCCGTTCGCACAGATCCTCGACTCGATCATTGCCGCCGTCATGATCTACGAGCTCCACCACTCAAAGTCGGCCTTCCAGGGCACCAAGTCGGTCGTCGAGACCATGTCGCGCATCCTCGTCGCCAACGGCTTCCTCCTGACTGTCTATCAGCTCGCGATCGCGCTCGCCTACGCCTTCGGGACCGTTTCCAACTCGAGCGGCTTCACGATCGTCGCCAACGACCTCATCGGCAAGATCTACGCCATCACCAGTCTCTTGGCCAGTGCGTCCGCGCATGAGTGCCCTGAGCCGCCATGAGCGTGAGGTTCTTGCCGCTGACAGCCATCTCTTCCCTCCTCTGCTTCGCTTCTCTGCAGTCTGCCGGCCACTCGAGGCTGAGCGTCTGCGCCAGAACCCCCAGTCGTATGCATACCGTGCGCGTGGAAGCGGCGAGCAGACGTCGCCCTCGGGCGACGAGTCGTCGGCCGCGCGCAAGACCGCCGGCGGCGAGTCGACGACCGTCTTTTCGTCGGTCCAGCGGCGGCGGTCGAGCATGCGCCCGGCCGACTCGGACGACGACAACGACCTCGAGGCGGCCATCGGCACTGACGACGGCATGACCGACAAGCACCACCGGGAGGCGCTCAACCCTGCCGCCCGGTCGAGCGAGTCGTCGACGTCGGACGCCGGCGAGGACGTCGACGAGAAGGACCACGCGGGCAGCAACCATGGCGCTGGCGTCTCAAGCATCGGGTCCGATGCCGACTGCGGTGTCGCTACCCTGCGCTTCATCGAGTCGTCGTCCGGGGGCTCGCCGACGCTGCCTCCTCCCGCTGTGTCGAAGCGCGGCGGTCTAGCCTCACTCGGTCTCAACCTGCATCCGAGCGGCATCGCTGGCAAGTTTGGCAGCACGCTCTCGCCCTCGAGCTCGCGCGGGCCGGTCCGCCCCCACACGGCGCCGTCGACGACGTGCTCTGGCCGGCCGTCCTTTGGTGCGAGCGGCGGCGTCAGCTACGCGAGCAGCCACATGCCCCTGGCGCCGAACGGAGCCGGGCTCTCGCCCTCGACCTACGGCGGCTCGCCGCCAACGCCAGTCCGGACGATGCTTGGGCTCGACAACGACCATGGCCTCGACCTCAACTACATTTGCGCACCGATGGACGAGGACGGCGCCGTCGTCAAGTCGCTCTCGCCCGCTCGGGGGCCCTCGCCGAGGCTCTTTGATTGAACAGCGTCGGTGGGCGTCAGTCCTCGCTCTCACTAGATGTGGTACTCGGTTCCCTTTCCTGTCTCTCTCGTCTGTACCACTTTTCGTCTGCTGCTGTCTGTCTCCTTGTTGTCGTGTACCATCACCACCGTCGCCGTCGCTCGACTCCCCCTTTGGCTCCTTCGGGTCTTTAATCGCCATGCTCCGCTTTCCTCGCTCGCCACGCCCTTTGCTCTCGCGCTCAGCGTCTCTCGAGGAAGGAAAGCGACGTCCCTGACGGAAGTCCATAGATCGTTTCGAGAACCGCCCGGCCGAGCGATGAGGGTCAGGCCGAGCATTGTCAAGTCTCCTAGAGCGCACAGGCGAGTGCAAGCGCGCCGAGCGTGCCAAGGAAGGCCGACAGCCGGACGCCCGTGACGGTACCTGCGGCCGAGGTCGGCGCTGACGACTGCGAGGGCGCGGCTGAGGAGGCGGAAGCAAGGGGGCTGCTGCTCGCACTGACGGCTGCCGAAGACGACGCTGCAACCGAAGACGAGGACGAGAGGCTGGCAGAAGATGATGAGGCTGACGAGGACGCGGCGGAGGACGAGGCAGACGGTCCGAGCGAGGAGCTCGTTGCATTGGCCGGGCCGGTCGGGAAGGTTGCGTTGGCCGCCGGGGCGGAAACCGTCGCGTTCGGCAGGGTAACGCCAGCCGTGTCGCACGAGGAGCGGTAGGCTGCGGCGCAGTTGGGAATGCGACGAGCGTGGGGAGCGCAAGAGGGTGTGCGCAAGGATGTGAAGTGGCGAGCCGCCGGAAGGTGACGGAAAGCGTTGCGGAAGGGCGCGGAGCAGGTGTCAGAGAGTCAATCGCGCGTGGTCGAGCGCGGAAGAGGGAAGAGACGGCACCATCGATGGTTGCCTGATAGCTGGCGATCGATGCATTGAGATTGCTGGGCATCGTCGCTTGGAGCGTGCACTCTGAGCAGTCGACGAACGAGCCGAGGACCTCGGTCGTGCAGAGGCAGGTCGAGTTGGCGCAGGACGAGAGGGCCGAGCTGACCGCAGTGCACACGAAGACGCACGGCGCTGGCGCTGAAGCCTGCCGGCGCCGGACAAGGGAGAAGAGGGCACCGCCGATGGGTGTCGAGGATGAGGGCAGGGCGGAGGCTGCAGCGGCAGCGGAGCAAGAGGAGAGGAGGGCGGAGGAGGATCAGCTCGTTGCCTGGGAGGGGAGAGCGTGCCCTGGCGGCGTCGACGGGCAGTCAGGGAGACGGACCGAGCAGGGCCGGGCTGAGAGCGGCAGCGGCGGCGAGCCAGGCAACGGCGGTCGTCGGCAGGAGGGCGAGCATCGTGGTCCGGGCGAGAGCGTGTGAGGGTTGGAGGGAGAGAGGTCGACTGGCAGGTTGACGGGCCGGCATGACGACGAGCCGTCTCGCCGCCCGCGGGTGACACTCGGGCGACGGCAGCGACGGCAGATGCACTTTGGCGGACGAACCTGAAACGGTCCAGCCCCTGAGAGACGGGCTGCGAACCGCGTCCGACCGTGCCTGTCGCTCGACTCTCAACCCCCTGCCAGGGGATGCACGACCCCGCCAGGCACCTCGTCCTACCTTCCGAGACGCGAGCGAGACGCGACGTGGCGCGTCGTAGCCGCTGCTACCTCTGCCGCTCAAAAGCCGAAGACGAGGCGGCCGGCGCCCTTCTCACCCGACGACCACCTCCCTTCTTGCCTTCCTTCTTCCCGTTCAACCCTTCCCTCCCGCTAGCCGGGCTCCTCTCCTTCCCTTCTTCACACTCGCTTCACTTGCAAAAGGTCCGTCTCTGGCTTGGTCAAGATCAAGTGGAGGTAGCCCTCGCCGTCCTTGTCTGACGACCCGACCCGACCCGCATCTCCTCCCTCCTGTCTTCTCTGCCCCCCCCCGCTCTCTCTCTTGCTCTGCTGCCCCCTCACAGAGCGCCTCCGGCAGGCCGCCTTCTCTCTCTTTGCTTGCAGCCTTCTTCCGCCGGACGGTCGCCTTGCTCTTCCCGTCTTCGACGCTTTGCCTCTAGCAGGCCCCCGACCCCTCCGCCCCCTTTCAGCCACCAAGCCGCCGCCAAGATGCGCCTCAGCCGTCGCTCGCTTGCCCTCGGCGCTCTCGCCCCTCTCCTCTCGCTCATCTCGGCGAGTCACGCACACGAATCTGGATCTCGTCTCGCTGCTCGACGCGCAGGCCACCTAGCACAACGCGAGGGCGAGTACGTATCGGCGGACGACACCTCCGCCGCCGGTGCCTACTCGGCCGACGCCGCCGTCGCGAACGACCCCTCCCCAACCTACGACGCTCCGGTGCGCCCGCCTCTCCCCGGACCTCATGTCATTCGCGACTCACCCTTGGCCCATCCGCTTCCTTCGCAGGCCTTTGAGGCGACCGCTGCCAGTGCGGCCGGATACGGTGCGCCCGCGCCAAGCGAATGGTCATCGCCTGCCGCGGAGGCAGCGTACACGTCGACGTCGTGGGCGGCCGAGCCGACGCCGACGGCCGACTGGGCAGCGGTAAGCCTTGACCGTCATACAGACGATTGAAAGCGCGGTCTTGACGAACGCTTTCCGCCTCATGCCCGGGCAGGCACCAAGCGAGACGTATTGGCCTCCCGCATCGGCCGAGTCGGCCCCCGCCGCCGCAGTAAGTGGAGGGCTCGACGCCTGCGTTGCGACCTGCTCTGCCTCATTCGCTTGGCCGCCGCCCTCGGCACCAACCCCGGCACCGGCGCCCTGGCCGAGCCCGAGCGAGTCGTACGCGCCCGGCGGCGGCGGCGGAGGAGGCGGCGGCGCAAAGCCCGTCGAGGGTGGCGCCCAGACACACACGGTCCGTCCGCCCCTTCCTTGACGACTCTTTTCGGTCGGAGCTGACCGACGACGACCCATTCTTGCCTTCGAACTCCGGTACTCGTCTCGTGCTCAGGTGCTTGTTGCCCCCTCTCAGGGCGTGCTCCGCTTCGTTCCGTTCGCCCTCACGGTCAAGCCCGGTGACACGGTCAAGTACCAGTGGGGCGCTGGACCGCACACGGTCCGTCTTGACGTTCCTCCATCCAACTCTCGCACATCTACTGACGCCTCTCCGCTCTTCTGGCGTCGCATCAGGTCACCAAATCATCCCTGCTCGGCATCTGCAACGCGACGACGGTCGAGCCCTTTACTTCGGGCCGGCTCAACAAGAGCGCGACCTTCGAGCACGTCGTCGGTGACAGCACCGACCCGACCTTTGTTTTCTGCGGTGCGTTCTTTCCTGCTTTAACGACGGGCAGAGGTTTCTCCGGCGTTTAGGGCTGACCTGCTTCGACCTCGCACCCTCGACCTCGGCCGACAGGCGTCCAGCCTCACTGCACAAAGGGCATGTTCTCGATCCTCAACGTCCGTCCTTGCGCTGTTTCTAACTCGAAAGCAGGTCATGGCGTGCACTGCTGACCTTGCCCTCCGTGCTGAACAGCCGCCCTCCGCGCCCGCCAACGCCACCGGCGCCACGGCCTTTGACCCCTGGCTTGAAAGCATGGCGACCAACTCGACGGCCGTCGCTGGCATGGTCGCCCAGGCCAAGGCCGAGGTCGGCAACCAGACTGCAGCTTGGGCTTGGGGCTCAACGATGGCGGTCGACCCGGCGATGGAGGACTGGGCTAAGATGGTGCGTGCGCTGGCAACCCCTTCCCTCAGCTCCTATCGCTGAGCCCTGCTTGATGTCGCAACTGTAGGCTGCCATCGAAAACATGCTCTGGACGCGCATGAGCTTCGCGGCCAACCCTTCAGCCCGTGAGTTTCCCGCTCGCAGTCGGCCCAGAAGTCGAACAAGCGATTGATTACGCCCGAACTGTGCTGCTCCGGCCGGCGCGGCAGTCGTCGACGGCTTCTCGCTTGCCTCATTCAACGCCCCGCCTTCATTCGACCAGCTCGCCAACGGCTCGCGCAACGATCATTCGGCCGGCGACTATGGCCACGGCGCGTCTTCGTCAGCAGGCGCAGGACCGACCCCGGCGATCCCTGGCTCTGGTGCGGGCAGCCCGAGCGCGAGCGTCTCTGGCTCGGCGCAGACGAGCGGCGGTGCGCACCCTCCAAGTCGAGACTCGAGGCTGGTACATCTACTGACGCTCTTGCCTCTTGCATGCTCGCCTGCAGCCGGAACGACGGCGGCTGTCGGCGCCCTTACCGGCATCCTTGCCCTGGCACCGCTTGCCTTCATCCTCGTCTGAGTCGTTTCGCCATCGACCTCTTCTTCCTCCCCCTTCCTTCTGGCCCTCCCTCTTCCGCCACGACATTACGTACCCCTCCACGCCCCCTTACGACCCCTTCCGGACTCGCTGGCTCGATCCCCCCGTCCCTCTCGTTACGCTCCTCTCCTCTCGTCGGCCACCCCTCTTCGATCAGGCGCGACCACCCATCGCCGCCAGATGATCATGCGCTCGCTGAAGTCTACCGTGCGCCGACCTTGGGCATCTTGCTGTTGAGCTCTCAATGCGAGCCAGTGATGCGGGCTAAGGCTACAGTCGCCGGTCATGGATCGTGCGGTCGGCGGAGGTGTCTAAAGGATACAGTTAGGAGCCGAATTAAGGTGGGACCGTGCTCCGAGAGGCGAGTCGACGGTCGATTAGAGTGGTGTAGTGGCTGCGAGGCGGAGCAGAGGAGGAAAGGTCAGCCGTCTGAGCGGCGGGGGCGGTTAAGGCAACGGAGAGACGCACGAGCTAAGTTGGTGCTTGGCGGGTGGGCAGGAGCGATGACTCTGGAGGGCTGACTGGAGCCGCCAAAAATCCGTTCGAGCGCGTAGGCAGGCGCCGTTGCGGGATGCGTCAACCGGCATCACCATGGGCGGCCGGTGGAGCCGCCGGCTGACGACGACGACGACGAGCCAGAGGTGGAGCGGCTCGGGTGGCCGAAGGCCGTCGGTTCAAAGTCGGTCGGCCGGCGGTGGGCGTCGTTCTGTTGGCGAGTGCAGGTATCGAGGCGGTCAGTCTCGAGGGGAGAGGCAGGCAGGGTGCGGTAAAGAGGCGGGAAGCGGGACGGACGGGGGACATCGAAGACCTCGGCGTGGACGAGGGCGACTCGACGAGCTCGACCGGCGCCGGCTCAGCCTTGGAGGGCTCGACGAGCGGGACGGTGAGGAGGTGAAGGAAGACGGAGAGGGGCGACATTGCGTGCGTGTAGTAGTGTGGGTCGGTACGGGTGCGTTGAGTGAAAGGGTCGGGGTTGGCGAGGGAGTAGTGTGGTGGTCGTTGGGTCAGGATCGAGAGGCGAGAGCCGGGCCCTGCGTTTTCCTGCGTTTGGCTTGCGGCCGCAGGGAGCCGCGACGTCAGCGACGGGGGTGGGGACCCCACGCTTAAACAGCGCGCCGGCGGCCGACTCGACGGCAGCAAGGCAAGGCTCGGCCCGCGAGAGTGGACGACGGGACCATCCCCGCGACGGCAACCTCTGCCCTGCATCTGGACGAGACCTGCTGCTGTTTGCGGCGGCCGGCGACGGCGACGGCGGCGGCGACAGGCTGCCTGCCTCGCGGCGCCTCGTTCGTCGCACGGAATGACGCTCTGCAAGCCAGCAGCAGTCGCGCGGCGGTCTCGTCGGCCGATCAGCGAGCCGAGCAGGACTTGAGGCGGCATCGCTCTCCCTCCTCTAGTGCGGGCCGCTGACAGCACTGATGGCAGTCGCCAGGCTGGCGAAGGGCGGCTGCGTGCAAGCATGCGCTCAACAATCTATCGCCCGTAGGAGGCGATCCGAAGCGCACTCCGGGTCGGCGAAGGGGGGGGGGGGGACAGTCGATAACTTACCCGACCGGCCTGCGAGGTCAATGGCCCCCGTCTCGACCTGCCTGACAAGCCCGCACTCAGGAACGTCCTCGTGGGTTGTCCTGGTCGAGTCGGCCTTCTGCCCGCCGAGCGGTCGACGAGCTCCCGACGGCTGGCGCACGACGTCGCCCTCAGCGTATCGCGGCCGATGGCGCACCTGTCTGCCTGCGTCCTCCTCCTCCCACTCCCTGTCAGCAGAGAGGGGTCAGTCCGATGAAGGGCGGCACACATCTCGTCCATTTCTGTATCGCAAGTCGTTGCGCCGGGCTGGGAGGGGTAAGCAAGCACACCGAGGGGGGGCCGGCGGCTGTTCCGTGCTGCTGCTGTTGTTCGCTCGCGAAGGGGTCGTCCGGACCGGCAAGGCATGCGCGCCGGCCGAAGTGAAGTGGGTCTAAGGGAAAGGGCCGTCGTCGTCGCGCGGTCCGCCGCCCAACCTCCCTCGCTGCCTCGACGAGATCCCTTTTCGTGCTCCTGCCACCTTCGCCACCCCTCCCTTCGCCCATCACCCCTTGCCTCAGCCCGCGCGACCCGCCGGCCGCTTTTCCCTGAATCGGCCTCAGCCCGTTCCTTCGCTTCGGAGTGATTTCAACCCCTGCGTCAGCCCTCCTCCTCCGCTTGCGAGGCCGAACCTCGAACGCCGCCGCCTTCGTCCCTCCGGCCGGCCCGACGCGAAGAGCCCAACGTCAACCCCCCCTAGACCTCGCCAGCGTCTCCCCTCTCCCTCTGCTCGCTACTTCCCTGAGCCGCCCTTCTCGACCTCTGGCGCCGCCCGCTCGCCCCTTTGCATGGACCCGTTCGCCTGGCCGCCGCGGGCCGGAGGCGGCCTGCCCCATCTGTCGGCAGCGAACGGCGGCAACGGCGGGGACCTCTTTGGCAACGGCGGGCCCGATCCCCACGGCAGCCAACAGCAGCAGCGAGAGCAGCAGCTACAGTCGTTCCAGCATGCGGCGCTGCTCAACGGTGGGCAGGGGTCTTCCTCAGCCGCGTCCTTCTCGTCCGGGCCGTCGCCGTACCCGAGCCCGCTCGTCCCCGGCGAGCGCTCGTCGGCCTCCGGCTCGACCTTAGCCCTCGGCAACGGAAGCGGACCATCGACCCTGCCGCCCGTCAGGGAGGACGTTCCCTTCACGAGTCCGCCTCTTAGCTCGGGCGGTATGGCCTCGATGGCCGACAGCCGGCTCGGCTCAGCCGGCGGCGGCGGCGGCGGCTTCCGGCCCTCAAACGGCGGCAGCAGCAACGGCTTTGGCGACCTCGTCGCCTCTGCCTTTGGCCCAGGCTCCATCGGCGACATCTGGGGCAACGGCAGCTCAGGCCTCGCGACGCCGTACGATCCTGTCTTCAGTGCTGGCGGCAGCGGTGGCGGCGGCAGTGGACAGGTCGGACCGCCGCCGAGTACGGCGTCATTGATCGCAGCGAGGCCCTACACGGCCAACGCGGCCTCGGCGCTCGTCTTTATGAGCCAGTCAGGCTCGGCCGACGGGCCGCACGGCTCCACAGCCCCCAACGGGAGCCGCGGACCCGAAGCGATGGGCTCGCCCGTCTTTGCGGCCGACGCCATGCTCCAGCAGGTCACTCAGGGCGCCAGCGGGACATACGCCGAGCTGCCGTCGTCGGGCATCAACGACCAGTCCTACGGCCGGCCAGGGTCGTCTCATGCGGCCGGCGCATCGTATGCTCAGCAGCTGACGCCGGGCGGCCGGCCGATGAGCGCCCAGTGCGACCCCCAGCAGTTTGCGTACGCCGCGGCCGCGGCCTACCCGCAGATGACGAGCCGGACGAGCTTCGCGATGGAGAACCTATCACTGCAGTCGCTCTCCAGCGGCGGCAGCGACCAGGCCTTTGCGAGCCCGTATCTGCAGCAGCAGCAGCAGCAGTCGCAGTCGCACAGGATGGCGCCCAACTACCATCAGGCCCCCGCCCAGGCGCTCCAGTTCAGCACGGCTCCACCTCTGGCCGGCCGGCGGTCGTCCATCTCACAGCAGTCCGCCCGGCCAACTTCGCAGGGTGGGCCCGACCGGCGGCCGCTCCATCAACAGCAGCAGAACCTCCAGCAGGGCACCGGCAGCTCGTTCACGAACGGCGGCGGACTTGCTTACATCCCGGGTTACGGTGGGTCCTCGCAGCCACACGGCCGATCGGCCTCGGTCGCCCACCGGGCCGCGCACCCATACAGCCGGCCGGCGCACAACAGCATGAGCGCCGCCTCGACGGCGGCGACCCTCGGCGGCTGGAACGGCGGCATCGACGGCGCCGGCGCCGACTTTGCCCAGCTCTACCAGCACCAGGCCGGCCTCAGGCCGCAGACGAGCGACGGCGTTCCCCTCAGCGTCAGTCTCTCAATTAAGCAATCGCTGTCTCTTATCAACAGCTGACACTGCTGGCCCATTGTCGTCCGCGATCGACCAGTACTACGGCGCAGAATGGGGCGTGCCCGCTGCCGCCGTCTTCGGCCCGTCGGCCGGCATCCAGCCGTCTTCCTACGCTCCGACGGGCATGTACGGCTCGAATCGCGCGCCGCCTGCTGCCGGGAGCAGTCGACCGTCGACCTCGTACGCCGCACAGGCGCCATCGATGCTCGACCCGCCCGGCTCGGCACGCCAACAGCAGCAGCAGCAACAGCTCCCAGCCTTCGCCGATCCGCGCGAGCTGCAACCAAAGCTTGCCTCGGCTGGTCGTCCAACTGACGGCAGTCATCCGTCGATCGCTCCGCCCTCATCGACGGGCCTCTTTCAGCCCAAGCAGCAGCAGCAGCAGCCACCGGCCCCCCAGCCGCCGCCGCCGCCGCCCCCTCCGCCAGCAACGCAGGCGCCCGGTCGGAGGCGAGCCAACTCGGCAGCCGTCCCGCGCACGGCGGCGCTTGCCAAGCCGAAGCCGAAGGCGGCTCCCGCGCCAGCGGCGGGAGGCGAGTCGGGTTCGGAAGAAGACGACGGCGGCGCGCCCGCCGAGCGCGAGATCTCTGCCGTCACCGGTCGGCCCAAGCGGCCGCGGCGCAAGTTCGAGGAGGTCGAGCGCAACTATGTCTGCAACTTTGAGCAGTGCGGCAAGGCATATGGCACGCTCAACCACCTCAACGCCCACGTCCTCAGCCAGAACCACGGCCCGAAGCGTCTGCCTGCAGGTGCGGCTCGATGATGCACCCGCCTCTAGAACTCAGAGAGAAACTGACTTGTCATCGTGCGCCCTTGAACAGAGTTCCGCGACCTCCGCAAGCTGTGGCGGAGACAGCGACGGGAACGGGCGGCTGCCGAGGCTGGCAAGGGCGGTAAGGGGGCGGCCAAGGGCAAGCGCAAGACTGCTGCCCCGGCTGCGGCCGGCAAGGGACGCAAGAGCAGCGCCGAGGGCGCCCCCGAAGGACAGGAGGTGGCGATGAACAGCGCGTCGGACGACGAGGACGGCGCCAATGGCGCCGATCACGGCCGCCGAGAGAGCATTGTCAGCCAGGCCAGCGCAACCGGCGGCGGTGGCGGCGCAGAGGATGACGACAACGACGACGACGCGTCGTCCGCCGACGAAGACGACGACGACGGCCCGCTCGCCGGGACGACCTCGACGCCAGGTCTCAATGGATCTACCGGTGCCGACGGCCGGCGCTTCTCGTCGCCGGCCTTCGTCTCGGCCGGACCGACACCGCCGACGTTCAGCGGTCAGGCCGGGAACGGCAGTGCCAGCGGCGGCAGCTCGCTCGGCTACGGCCATGCGTACTACAACCTCGACATCCCGTCCTTCGCCGGCGGATCGATGGGAGTCGCCGGACAGCCTGCGCTGGCCGTCGCTGGCTCGGGGCCGAGCCCGTTCGCCGACTGGTCGTTTGCCGGCTCCCTCGGCGGCAATGCCGGTACAGGCTCCTCGGCGCCGACAACGCTGCCGCCTGGAAACGGCGGCGTCCCGACTGGCGCGCCGTCGCACCCACTTCACGGGCAGGCCTACCTCGCGCCGACGCCGGGTCTCTACGACGCCGTTTCGCTCGACTTTGGACCAGGCCCGCCGTCCGAGCCGTCGACATCGACGGCCGGCACGCCTCGTCTCGGCCACTACTAGCAGGCCAGGTGCCCTCCTCTTATCCACCAGGAGCTGCCCTCCGTTTAACTCCTCTCGCCTCCTGTCTCCCTCTGTAACTGCGCCGGCCAAATTGGTCTTTGCCCCATCCCACCCCCTTGCGCCCTCCTCTGCCTCTCCCCCGTTCTGCCGCCGCAAACGCCAACCTTCCCCCTCGCACTTCGCACGACGCTTGCCCCGTCTTCAGATTAACTTTTGCGGATCCGTCTGTCTTCTCGCATGGAACACGCTCCCCCTTCAAAGGCTGGCGAGACTGGCGAGCAGTCATAATCGACAGCGCGAGCGCTAGCGTCGGGCAGGGAACAGCAGGGCGCGCGCTGCTGCGCGGCCGACGCGTCCGAACGCTCTCTCCCTCAGAGAAGCCGCTCCTGCCCGGCGCTGGCCTGCCGGCGGCCAGCCTCGACTCGCACATCCACTTCTCATCTCTCACCTGTCGCCATGAGCTCGTCACAATACCAGGTCCGACCGGCGACCGAGGCTGATGTCGTGCGTGACGCGATCTTCAGCGAGCTCTCTTATCCGACCGCGAGAGGGCTGACCTGGCCCGCACCTGGCTTCGACCTGGCTCGCCTCCTGCGTTTCCCGCCCGATTCGCACTCGCGGTATCCACTTTACCTTGGCGCATTTATCCGCAGGCCGATATCCTGCGCCTGATCAAGGAGCTCGTGCGTCCCTTCGTAGCTGCCTTTTGGACCGGTCGTGAAGCCCAGCGACGGGCGTCGTCGGCCTTGCTCGCGATCGGCAGGCGGGCCGACGTCCGACCTACTTTCCTGCGAAAGCTGACGCCCTAGCGTCTGATCGCGACCCGCAGGCCGACTATGAGAAGTCGCTCGACCAGGTCGAGGCGACCGAGGAGCTCCTGCGCAAGACGCTCTTCCCGGCTGAGGGCGGGCTCCGTGTCGCGTACGCCCTCGTCGCCGAGGAGACCAAGGAGGGCGGCGTCGTCGTCGGCCTCGCCCTTTACTTCTTCTCGTACTCGACGTGGCAGGCCAAGAATGGCCTCTACCTCGAGGACCTGTACGTGACGCCTTCGACACGCGGAACCGGCGTCGGCAAGGCTCTCTTCCGCGAGCTCGGCAAGATCGCGCTCGAGAAGGAGTGCGGCAGAGTGTTCGTCGAACTCGACTCGGTTCGAGCTCCTTGCCTTACTGCTGACTCGCTCGAACCTCATCTCCAGTGGCTGGAGCGTCCTCGACTGGAATCAATCGGTACGTCGCACCTTTCGCAGCTCTTCTGAGGCTCGCACGCTGAGCAGCGCCCCTCGATCATCAACCATCACTCGTCTAGGCGATCGACTTTTACGAAAAGAGCATCAAGGCCAAGATCCATCCAGAGTGGCAGACGGTCCGACTCGAGGGCGACGAAGAGATCTCGCGCCTGCTCGAGCTTGCATGAATGATGGCCATGACGGCTGCAAGGAACTCTGCCAGCATGATGGAGCAGGGGGGCTGTTGTCCCAATCGCCCGCCGCCTGTCGGTCAGGCCCGCGCCATGACCTTAAGTACACGAGGGAAGCTGCTGGGCGTCCAGTCGCGGGTGAGTCGTGGAGTGTCTGAGCATGGCAGCGGAAAGGGTGAAGGATGTGCATCGCAGCCAGCTGTGCTCGCCCGTCGACGGACCACGCTCGCGGGCAGGTGACAGGCCGTCGTCGGCTGCTGACGTACGCGCGGTCTCGCCGTGCGGCGAGACGGCCGCCGCCGCCGGTTGCTGCGCTCGCGCCCGCCGCCGCTCGGTTGGCAGCCGCTTGAGCCTTGAGCCGGTCACTCGCCCTCTCGTCCAGCCTCCCCTCTCACCATCACCCTTCCCCTCCCCTTGCCTGCCTCACTCCAACACACAGCTCGATGAGCGCAACGATAGACCATCAGACGGTCGACGCCGTCCAGGCACCCGCAAGGGTCTCCCGGCGCAAGGTCCGTCGGCTGCAGTCACCGCGCGCCTCCTGCGACCCTCCCTCCCCTCCCTCCGGCGAGCGAGGGCTGACGCTGAGCGCCCACGTCGCATTGATCATCGTGCGCCTTTGCAGCGTCTCGTCAAGCCGCTCAGGCTCAAGAATCCCATCCGGCGGAGTAACGGCTCCAAGAACGGTCACGAAGGTCCGTCTCGTTCGATCTCGCACGGCTTGCGACGGCCCGCGCTGACCTCGCGGTTGCTCCTCCCGCCGACTGTTGCTATACCTGCCTGCCCGTCTTGCTGTCCTGGCCTCGACACGCTTTCGTAGAGAAGGAGCAGCCGGCTGCCATCCTGCGCGTCCAGGTCATCAGCGGCTCAGGGCTGATTGCCTTGGATCGGGGTGGAACGACCTCTGACCCGTGAGTTCCGATGAGCTCCTGTCGCTCGAGCTGCGGCAGCGGCGTCGGCGGAGCTCTGACACGCGTCCGCAACCCTTCGACAGCTTTGTTACGGTCAACGTCCCTCCGAATCGGCACTCGACCAAGGTCGTCAAGCGCTCGCTCGAACCAGAGTTCCCGGCCGCGAGCTCGACCTTTGACTTCCCGCTGTTCCGCGGCCAGGCCGGCCTACTCGGCGCCATCGAATGCGTTGCGTGGGACAAGGTACGTCGACTCGTCGCTCGGGCCACCCCTCTCGGGCCCGGCGCACTTACTAACTAACGAATCCCCCCACGGCTTCCTGCAGGATATGCTGCGGAAGGAGTACCTCGGCGAGGCGGCTGTCCAAGTTGCCGACTGGTTCCCCAACAGTGAGCCGGTCGAGTGGAGCCCGGATCTCGAGGTGTGTCCGCGACCGTACCGATAAGCCGCTGCAGACCATCCGACTGACTGACGCCTCTCTTTCGCTGGACAGCCCGTGACGGCACCCCTCGTTTCCTCGCGCCGGCGCAAGAAGGCGACAGGCCACATCAAGCTCCGCATCGGCTTCGTGTCGGCGGCCGACTCGACGGCCGAGTCAAAGGGGGCACCGACGGTCGACTTCCGGACGGCGTACGACTATCTGCTGAAGCGGTCGGAGGAGCGCAACATCCTGACGGTCCCGGCCTTCAAGGGCATCGGTACGACCAAGGGCCGCTCGGGCGAGAACGGTGACGACAGCGACGATTCGGCCAGCAGCGCGAGCGAGCTTCAGGACGACGGCCTGTCGAGCGACTCGAGCTCGGACGAGGACGAGGGCGACGACTCGCCGGCGAGTGCGCCGACAAGCGCGCCTCCATCGCCGCGCAACAAGCTCCGCGAGCTGCCGTCCTCGTCGAGTGTTCCCCGGACGTCGGCGAACGGCCTGCTCTTGCCCTCTCTCGGTTCGGCGGCGCTTGGCGTTCCGGCCGTGACGTCTGCGTCATCGACGACGACACTGAACGAGCCCTCCTCGTCGAGCGGCTCGCTGCCAACCCCGCGCCGAGGCTCGACGCCGGCTCTCGCCAAGCCGACGCGTAAGGGCAGCGGCGACAGCTATTTTGACCTCTCTGAGGGCGCCTCGTCGTCAGAGCCTGGCCGACGGAGACGCAAGTTCCGGCGCAGCAAGAAGTCAACCAAGGAGTTCAGCTACTCGACCGACTCGGAGATCCTCGGCGTTGTCTTGCTCGAGATCAAGGGCGCCGAAGATCTGCCGCGGCTCAAGAATGCGTTCAAGATCGGGTATGTCTTTGGACGGCTTGCAGGGGTCCGAGGGCATGCGAAGGCAGCGGCTGACGGGTCAATCGTGCTCCTCTGGGCTTCAGCTTCGACATGGACCCATTTGTCGTCGTCAGCTTCGGCAAGAAGATCTTCCGGACGCGCGTCATCCGGCACGAGCTCAACCCCAAGTGGGACGAGAAGCTCCTCTTCCACTGCAAGAAGTACGAGAGGTGCGGCCCTGCTTGCTGGCCGGAGTCTACTTGCGACAGCAATGAGCTGATCACCGCTCGTCGCCTCCCCTTCTAGCTCCTACACGATCAAGTTTTCGATCCTCGACTGGGACAAGGCCAGCGGGAACGACTTTGTCGGCGAGACGACGTGAGTCGCTGGATGCCGGCTCGTCTCTCTGCGTCTCGGTCGCGCTGACCTCGTTCGCCCAGCCTGCCGCTGGCCGAGCTTCTCAACGCCGCTCCGCGGCCGGACCCGAAGACGGGTCTGCACGAGTCGGACGGCCGGGGCGACATGAAGGAGTTCAAGGTGGGCGCGGGTGTCAATCGGCTCATCTCGGTCCAGCTACGCCTGACTGACCCATTCGCGCCCCTCGTCACCAGCTGCACCTCGAGACGCCTCAGGACCCTTCTTGGCAGAACAAGCACAATCCCTTCATCACCATCCGCGCCAAGTATGAGCCGTACGAGGCGCTGCGCCAGCGGGTACGCCTTGAACCCAACCCTCTTTCTTTCACCTTTCTTTTTCATCGGCTGACATCGTGCCTTCTCTCCTCACAGTTCTGGCGCGAGCTCGCAAAGCAGTACGATGAGGACGGATCCGGCCGCATCTCGCTCACCGAGCTCGAGACGGTATGTTTCTTGACGAGGCCCGACGTCCAGATCGAGATGGATGGACTGACGCCCCCGGGTCGACCCTCGACAGATGCTCGACTCGCTTGGATCGACGCTTACCAAGCAGACGATCGACAGCTACTTTACGCAGCAGAACCTCAGCCCCGAGACAGACGAGCTCACGATCGAGCAGCTCATTCAGGCGCTCGAGGGCGAGGTCAAGAAGCGAAAGGAGGACAAGAACCGCGTCCGGCCCGAGGAGAACGACATGTCGAGCGGGAGCGGAGCTGTCACGCCGAGCCTGCAGGCGTCCGACGCGATCCCCTCGCTCGAGCTGCTCGACGGCCAGTCGCGGCCGAACCCGGCCATTGCCCTTGGCGTCGACGGTCCAGCCGCACGGCCCGCGCAGGACCCGGCGGTCGCTGAGCTCGACCGGCCAGCCGTCGTCGGCAACGGGCTGCCCAAGAACGAGGTGCCTCTGACGGACGAGGCCGGCATCCCGTACGACGACGACGACGAGAATGAGCTCCCAGAGGAGAGCGAGCACCTCGAGCGCGTCATCAACGTCAAGGAGTGCCCGCTCTGCCACCGGCCGCGGCTCAGCAAGCGGTCCGAGGTCGACATTGTCACCCATATCGCAGTCTGTGCCAGCGCCGACTGGAACTCGATCAATCGGATCTTGGTCGGCAACTATGTGACCGCTTCTCAGGCCCAGCGCAAGACGCTCACCAAGATCTTTACAAAGGTTTCGTGTGCGCATGACCGTCTCTAGGCTCGCCATCCTGTTGTCGTCAACGCCCCTCTCATGCTGACCCTCGAAACCGTCCTACAGCCGGCGCGTACCGGATCGGCGCCAACTCGGCCAACATTCTCGTCCAGGACCGCATCAGCGGCCACCTGCTCGAGGAGAAGATGGCCGTCTACGTCCGGCTCGGCATCCGGGTCCTCTACAAGGGCGCCAAGTCGCAGATGCAGGGCGCGCGTGGTCAGTCCCCGGGGGGCGACTGTTCATAACCCCGCGACGAAACAGCAGCTGAACCTTACGGCGCGATTTCTTTCCCGCACTCAGCGCGTCGCATGCTCAAATCGATGTCGTTCAAGCAGGGCCTCAAGTACGACTCGCCCGAGTCGGCCGCCGAGATCCCGGCCTTCATCGCTTTCCACCGGCTCAACATGGACGAGGTCCTCAACCCGCTCGAGTCGTTCCGGACGTTCAACGAGGTGCGGCTACCGAGCTCTGCTCTTTTGCCGAGACGTGCTGCTGACGAGCCTCGACGTTCGCTTGCCGCTTTCGCAGTTCTTCTACCGCAAGCTCAAGCCCGAGGTCCGGCCGATCTGCCAGGACCCGGAGGCGGTCGTCTCGATCGCCGACTGCCGGCTGATGGCCTTCGACACGGTGTCGTCCGCGACCAAGCTCTGGATCAAGGGCCGCGACTTCACGATTGAGAAGCTACTCGGCCCGTACGGCGGCGAGGCAGCCAAGCTCAGCGAGGGTGCCGTCGGGGTACGTCCCCACTCCCCGCCGGCCGCCAGCATGTCGCTGACCCTTTTTGCCCTGTCTGGCTGCTTCCCGCAACAGATCTTCCGGCTCGCGCCGCAGGACTACCACCGGTTCCACGTCCCCGTCGACGGCAAGATCGGCAAGATTCTCAAGGTCGAGGGCGCCTACTACACGGGTTCGTCCGGCTGTTCCTGATCTCTGGGTCGCTTCTTGTGCTGACGGGTTTATCCTACTCACCCAGTCAACCCCCAGGCGATCCGGACCGCTCTTGACGTCTACGGCGAGAACGTTCGGACGGTCGTCCCGATAGACTCGCCCATGTTTGGCCGCGTCTTTGTCGTCTGCGTCGGAGCGATGAGTGAGTCGTTTTGGCGGCCGCGCTCGTCCAGCGTGGCTCTCGCTGATCCGCGATCCTCTCTTACCTCACAGTGGTCGGCTCTATCGGTCACTCGGTCCAGGAGGGCGAGCTCGTCCGCCGCGGCGATGAGCTCGGCTACTTTGCCTTTGGCGGCTCGACCTGCATTCTTCTGATGGAGAATGGCAAGGTCGAGTGGGACGAGGACCTCCGGCTCAACTGCCAGGCCAGCCTCGAGACGCTCGTCCAGTACGGAACGAAGATCGGACACCGGGTCCAGGCCCAGCCTCAGCGGCCGGCGCTTGACGGTAAGCGTTCGAGTTCGTCCGGCGGCAAGGCGTCGGTGCCGACAGTCTGAATGATTTCCCGTCCCACTTCTGCGCCGCCTGCTGCCTTCGACATTTGGTCCCCGTTCGCTCTCGAACCTCTCTCCACTGTAGCCTACCCCCATCGATCTTTAGACCCCAGACCCGCGACACCGAGCTTCTCCCTGGGACACTTTCATGGCCCTTTTTCGTTTGACGCCGTGATGTCTCTGGTCAAGGCACATGGAGACGGCGCGATGCCATCGGACGATAGACTTTGCTTGATTGGAGGGGCGCCTTGTCCGCTCCGCTAAGGCGCTCGGTCGTGAGACGTGCATCGCACGGACGGGCCGAGCAGCGAGCGCACCCTTGACTGTCGATCTGCTGCCGTGTGACGGCAGGCCGACTGCCCTCCGACGCCGAGTGCATTCCCTCGAGGCTCGCACAACTCGCCGAGACGGACGCGTCAGCACTGCCCGTCAAGGTTTGTGCGGTTCGTACGGTCCGAAGACTTCAAGCGGGCGGTTCGTCGTCCTCGGTGTCCGAGTCGTGTAGGTCGCCCATGCCGAGAAAGAGGAGGTCCTCGAAGGTGACCGACCGCGTCTGTTCGGCAACAGGTACGCCGACTGCCTTGTCGTTGTAAAGCGACCCTTGGCGTCGCATGACAAAGATGCCCATCCGGTCGTTACCATCGGCGCCCAGCAGCCGAGCAGTCGAGCGGTCGACGACGGGCGTCAGCGAGAAGCCGGCGCGCTCGCAGAGGTCCCAGAACGGCGCTTCTTTGGACAGATCCCGAGACTGGGAAGGAAGCTCGTCAGAAAGGCCATCACATCGACGACTCTGAGAGGAGACGTGCTCGCACCTTGTACGCGATGACGATATCAGGCGGCGGGTCGAACTGCGGCGCCGTCAGCGCCAGGAGCGTTGCGACGAGCGGCGGATAAAGGCCTGCGAGTGGGAGGACGAGCGCGCAGCAGTCAGTCGTATGCCCGGACCACCAGCTCGGCATCTCGGGACGGACTCGGGAAGTAGACGAGGTCGGAGGCGATCACCAGGTCGATCAGAGGAGCGGCTGGGTCTACGCCGCTGCGCTCGCGCCGCTCAAGCAGCTCGTCAGCGATCGCGCGCTCGTCCTCCTTGCCCCAAGCGAGCGGCCGGACCCAGACCTCGGCCTGCGAAGAAGCTCCGGGTCGATGGGCGAGGAAGCGCTCGCGCCGGTCCTCCATGAGTGGGACGACCTCGGGTAGGTCGGTCATGAGGACGAGGTCGGCCGGCGGGAGAAGCGAAGCCAGCTCGCAAGACGCGAACCCGACACCGGCGCCGAGCTCGAGCACCGTCCGACCCACTCTCGGGGCGTCGCTGCCGCCGGCGAAGAGTGAGCAGGGCGGTTCGAAGTCCTTGGACGGGCCGGCCCCTGAAACAGGTGGCTGAAGGAAGCTGTTCAGGAGGAGCGACGCTTCCCACAGCCGCCCCGCGAGACCGTGAGACGCGATGCCCTGCCGCTGAGCCCAGATGTCGTCGTCACTGCCAGTGCTACTATTGCCTTCGCCGTCGACATCAGCGACCACATTCGAACTTGATGCCCTGAGCGGTTGGATAGCGAGGTCCGGGGGAAAGTTGGCCGAGGCCATCGGGCGAGAGGGACGTCGAGGTACGAGGGTCAAGGGCAGAGGCGGCCGCTGCGCATCTCGGTCGCCTCCTCGGCTCTCTCTAGTTCGCTCGGGACCCTCGTCGCCGTCGCCTCGCTCCTCCTGCCAGTCAACTCTCTGCCCTCCCCCAGTTCTTCCCAAGTATGAGCGCGACGCCCGAAGCCCAGCCCTCGCGGGCACTCGTCATCGGCACCGTCTCCTTCTACATGGTGTCGGGCATCATCGTGCGTCTGTCTCTCTGCCCTGCCTCTCTGGGCCAGCTAGCTCCCGGCGGCTCCGGACTCTTGCTCGGCCTGTCTGTTCGAGCCGAAACTGACCCTCCCTCGACGCTGGCTCGACCTGCGCGACACAGATGGGTGCGGTCGACTGTCTACTTTGCCTCCCTTGAGGCGACCCGTCGCCGCTGGCTGTCGAGGCGTTCGGAGGATGCTCTGCGCCAGGCCGGCTGCCGGCAGTCTTGACTGACCTTGTCGCTCTCTCCTGGCCCGTCGATTCCGTCCCCTCCGCTCGACGCCCCTTCCGCACGCATTTCGCCCTGCAGTGACGGCGAACAAATATGTGCGTAGCGCACTGCATGCTTCGTCCTGCTTCATGACCCGCCATGGTTCTGTCTGCGCTCAGCTCAAGCGCCATCGCTGACCTGCCTCCTCCTGCGGACGCGTCCGGCCGCGTATCGCACTCGCCCTCGCCAGGTTCTCGTCAAGAGCTCCATTCCCATCTTCTTCCTCTTTGCCCAGCTCTCGATCGCCGTCGTCCTCCTCTGCGTCAGCCACGTCTTTGGCATCTTTGTCATCCCTACGTGCGTCCCCATCGAGACAGCACGCACAGCTCGCCGGCCCGCCTCGTGCGGCAGCGCTGAAACACTCTCCCCTGCCTCTCCCTCCGCATCCGCCGGCCGCAGCTTCAACTCGGTGACCGTCAAGAAGCTCTGGAAACTCATCGCTCTCAACGTGAGTTTGAGTCGCTCGAGATATCAGCCTCAAAGTAACCCTCAGCTCACGCTTCTGTCTATCACAGGTCACCGGCCTCTGCTGTCCGTCGTCGCGCGCGCGCCTCCCCTCCAACGGCTCGCGTCGTGACGCACCGGGCTGACATCCGCCCGTCACCCCTCCCCGCCCAGTCAACAACTTTACGCTGCAATACGTCGACGCCTCATTCTACCAGGTGCGGCCCTGCCCTGTGGATTCCATGCAAAGGCCCCTCGACTGCCGAGCTGACCGACCGATGACCTCTCACCTCACGACGCAGGTCGCGCGCGGGCTCGTCCTCCCTCTGACGGTCATCATCACCTACATTGCGTACAAGAAGCTCCCGACCTCGCTCGCGCTCGGCGCCTGTGGCTGCGTTACCGTCGGCTTCTTTGTCGGCGTCCTGTTTGGCGGCGGCGCGACCAAAGTTAGCAGGTGCGTGCAGACCCGCCGACTCTGAGTCCCGGCCCCGGATACTTATGCGAGCTTCGACATGTCATTAGCCTTGGCGTCATGTTTGGCGTCCTGAGCTCGCTCACGACGGCCTGCCACGCCATCGTCATCAAGGACTCGCTCAAGGCGGTCGACGGCTCGACGATGGCCCTCGCCTGGTACTCGAACGCCCTCTCGGCCATCGTCATGCTGCCCATCTCGATCGTCTGCGCCGAGGGCCCCGAGATCCTGCGGACGTGGACCGACGTTGAGCTTCTCCGGCGCTTCCTCTGGGGAACGGCTGTGACGGTGCGTCGCTTGCTTGCTCCCACCGCTCGAAAGCCGGGCGATCGGCTGACCTTCGTGACGCCTGTCGGCCGCCCTCTCTGCCCAGGGTGTCTTTGGCTTCCTCATCTGCATTGCCGGCTTCATGAGCATCAAGGTGACGAGCCCGGTCAGCCACATGGTTAGCTCGGCCGCGCGGGGCGTCATCCAGACCATCGTCGGCGTAAGTCATCGTGCACCAGTCTTGCAGAGATGGTCGTCCCCGTCAGCCGCGCCGCCGGGCTGATCCGCGCTGCTCTCTGCCTCTCATGTCTCTCGCAGGTCTGGCTCTTCAACGATGTTGTCACCAGGTGCGTGCAAGACTCTCACCCGCTATCGCCCGCACCGTCGGCTGACGCTCCCGCCTCTCACAGCGGCCGTGGGCTCTCGATCGGAACGATTATCGCGGGCTCTTGCCTCTACGTCTACGCCAAGTCAAAGGAGCAGGCCGCCCCTCCGCCGGCGTACGTGCCTGTCGCGATGGACGAGCTCGAGGAGGGCCGGGCCGTCAAGCCCGAGACGGCCGCTGATGGCGGCGACGAGCCGCACGAGCGACGCGACTGAGCGCTGGTGTGCGTGTCGTCAGCGGTCGCAATACGATCATGCGCCGCTCTTCGTTCGGAAGGGCCACCGCCGCACCTTGCCCGTCAGGAGGTCGTCTGGCCGGTCACATGCCATTCGGTTGCCTGGATGTCGCGGTGCGCCTCGGGCAGACACGCGCGCATGCCCCGGCCGCAGCTGCGATGTGCTTGCCTGCCTGCCTGCCTGCCTACCCTGTTGCGGCTCTCGTACCCGCTTCTCTCCTGCCTCTTGTCAACCTCGTCTCGCGAATCCTCTCCTTCTCTCTCTATAGAAAAGCCTCTCCTTCTCCTCTGTTGAACGATGACCTTCTGTGCGATGATGATTGCGCGGCGCCGGCCGGCGCTTTGACGCTCGAGCTCGGCTGGGCACCGCGGCGATATGGCCGGATTTTCAGCGCGCTGGGCACCCGGCGCCGCTCCAACGAACCCCGGCTACCACCGACCCTTCCGCTCGCCCCTCCGCCCTCGCCTGCCCTCCTCATCAGCCCCGGCGCCGGATCGGATCCTGCCTCTTGCCCGCCATGCTCTCGCGCCGCCTCATGTCCACCACCCTCACCATGTCGTCCAGGAAGGCCGCCAACGCCTCCCAGATCCCGCTCCAGGCCAAGGGTCAGGTCGAGCAGACAAAGCACGAGGCCGGCCCTTCGTCGGCCAAGCGCCGGACGCCCTTGACGGTCGACTCGCTCCGGTGCGTTCGGCCCGAAGACGCCCCTTACCTGCCCGCTGCCCGCCTGCCTGCTCGTCCACTGGCCGGCAGATCGAGCCGGCTTGTAGAGGCAGCTGCAGCCAGCATGAGCACCCCCGAGCTGACACCCTGCGCCCTACTCTCCGATCGCCCACCCGCGCGCGCGCGCGCTCTCGCCAGGCCGTCGGTGCTCGAGGTCGAGTACGCCGTCCGCGGGGCCGTCCCGCAAAAGGCGGCGACGTACGCCGATAAGCTCGCAAAGGGCGAGAAGCTGCCGTTCGACAAGATCGTCTACGCCAACATCGGCAACCCCCAGCAGAAGGGCCTCGACCAGAAGCCCATCACCTGGTGGCGGCAGGTGCGTCGTGTCGCGCGGGTGCTCATCGCCCCGCGAGAATCCTGTCGCTGATTCGACCATGACGCGCGCGCGCCCCGCATGACTCGTCGTCCCCGTTCCAGGTCGCCTCGCTCATGGAGTACCCGGACCTGCTCGACAGCCCGCTCGCGCCCGAGCTCTTCAAGCAGGACGCTATCGACCGCGCCAAGGAGCTGCGCGAGGAGATGGGCTCTGTCGGCGCCTACACCGCCAACAAGGGCGACGCCTTCATCCGCCAGAACGTCGCCGACTGGCTCGAGAGTGCGTCTTGGCCGAAACTTTGGACGCATATGCGCAGGCGCAACTGCTGACCCCTGCTCCTCGGCCTGTGGCAGAGCGTGACGGCCACGCTGCCAACGCCGACAACATCTACCTGACCGCTGGCGCCTCGTCCGGCATCTCGCTCATCATGAACGTCGCCATCTGCCCCGGAGACGGTGTCCTGTGAGGCCCTCCCTAGCGTGCGACGATGCTTGTCTGAGAATCTCAGCGACTAACGACGGCTCTCCGACTTCCTGCCCGTGCAGGATCCCGATCCCGCAGTACCCGCTCTGTGCGTCGCTCTCTGCTGGACGAGCGCGACGGCCCCGTCGAGCCCTTGCTGACCTGCCCCTTCGCGCCATCACGCAGACACCGCGACGATCGCCTCGGTCGAGGCCCACCCGCTGCCCTACTACCTTGACGAAGAGAAGAGCTGGTCGTTTGACGAGTCGAGCGTCGCCGACGCGCTCAAGGTCGCGGCCGACAAGAAGATGCCGGTCAAGGCGCTCGTCGTCATCAACCCGGGCAACCCGACCGGCAACTGCCTGTCGGAGGAGGACATGCAGGCCATCATCCGCGTCTGCTACGATAACAACATTGTCCTCCTCGCCGACGAGGTCTACCAGGAGAACGTCTTTGACCCGGAGAACAAGCCGTTCCACTCGTTCAAGAAGGTGCTGTCGTCGATGGGCGGGCCCTACGCGACCGACGTCGGCCTCATCTCGTTCCACTCGATCTCCAAAGGCTACTCGGGCGAGTGCGGCCGGCGGGGCGGCTTCATGGAGCTCGTCAACATCGACGAGGACGTCCTCACCCAGATCAACAAGATCTCGAGCGTCGGCCTCTGCCCGCCCGCCTCGGGCCAGATCGGCGTTGACTGCCTTGTCCGGCCGCCCAAGGAGGGCGGTCCGAGTTATGCCCAGTGGCGCGAGGAGACCGAGGGCATCAAGAATGCGCTCCGCGACCGGAGCCTGTTCATGGGCGAGCGTTTCGCCAAGCTCGACGGCATGAGCTGCCAGAAGGCTGAGGTGCGTCCCGCGATGGAGAGCTGGGCGCCAGCGTCTGACTTGGCTGACTCGTTTCTCTTCGTCACCGCAGGGCGCCATGTACCTCTTCCCTCGCCTGCAGCTGCCAGAGAAGGCGATCCACGCCGCCAAGGAGGCCGAGCAGTCGCCCGACCTCTTCTACTGCCTTGCCCTGCTCGGTGCGTCGTCGTCTAACGTTCGTAGCCCACCTAGACCCGGATCGCTGACCGATCTTCTCGTCTCTCGCAGAGAGCACCGGTATCTGCCTCGTCCCCGGCGACGGCTTCGGCCAGGTCGACGGCCAGGTTCACTTCCGGACAACGGCCCTCAGCCCCGGCGTCGAGCAGTACTCGTCCGACCTCGAAGAGTTCCACAAGGACTTTATGAGCAAGTACGCCTAGAAGCCGATCGCCTGCCGGATCCGCGCCCTGTACCTCTGTGTCCGAGCCGATCTTCCTGTATCCCCCCCCCCCCGGTCGCCAACTGTTTTCCCATCCTCTCGACTGCGTGCACCCCTGCAACGACCCCGATCCGCCGCGCCGCACCCTGTAACACCACCGCAACACCTTGCACGACCGATGCTCACGCGAGCAAGCTAGGGCCGAAGAGAACGAGATTGAGGGCATCCAAGATGGTCTACAAGGGGCGGAAGAGATGGGTGGAGGGGGTGTCGCCAGACATCAGACGACCTCCCGACTGAGCGTCTGGGTGTTGGCGCCGGTCTCGTGCGCGAATTTCTTGTCGTCGAGCTCAATCTCGTTCACGAGCTCGCGCTCGTCGGCAGCCGGGCCGATCAGGTCGTCCGGATGCGGGTGGACGACGGTGCTGCCCAGCGAGGCTAGCGTGTCCTCGGCCTCGTTCGGCAGGATCAGGTTGAGCAGGGTCCCGACGATGGCAGAGATCAAGAAGGGCGTCGAGAGGATGATGACGATTGCGTCGAAGAGACCTTGGAGGCCTGAGCTAGTCGTCTCGACGCTGTCAAACTGAGGAGGCTCGCGGGCGAGAGCATCAGTCGAGTCGCGCGCAAACCGCAAACCATGTGCAAGACTCACCAGATGCGTTGCGAAGTCGGGTACGAGCAGATTACCGAGCCCGAAGCAGAGAGACGAGGCGAGGATGAAGCGGTTCCTGCGTGTGTAGTCGCAGGTCGACAGGACCTTAAGGCCGGAGACCTGGAGGGATGAAGCACGGTTCAGCAACCATCGCGAGCGAGCAGAGTCGGCGCTCCTAGACGCGGGCGACGTACGGCGACCTGGGAGAAGAGAAACGTGGTGACTCCTCCGAGCGTCGGGTTCGGAATCGACAGAAACGCGCCGGCAATTTTGCCTAGGACGCCGTAGAGCACCAGCAGGCAAGCACAGGCATAGCCTGCACGCCGATTTGCGCATCGAGTAAGGGAGATGACGCCGTTATTCTGGCAGCAGGGTTTGACCGAGCGGAGCCGGCTGAGTCAGCGAGGGTGCCGATTGGAAACGGGGCCGTCAGTCGGCGAGCCAAATCAGGGGTCTTCGAACAGACCTGGGCAAATATACTCATGGGAGATACCGTTCCCAAGGCGCTGAGGAGGCCGGCGACGCCGTCAGCCAGGACGCCGCCCTGGATGCGACTGTCGAACTCGGGCTGTAGGCAGGCCCGTCAGCGGCTGTGCACAAAGCACCCGGCGACACAGACAGGCGACGCACCCCTTCGACATCGACTCGGCTGGCCTCGCTTGAAGCGGTGATGTCGCCGATGGCCTCCATGGCGATGGCGACATACACACCCATGAAAGGTAATATGGCCGGTCCGTAGATCGTTAACGGGAAGGTCGTCGTCCATGTGAAGGTAATCGCTGGGCTAGAGGCGATTGCCGAGCCGTCGACATAGCCTCCTGCGCCAGCTCCGACCATGCCGACGGCCAGGCCGACGATCTGACGGAGGCAGATGCGCAGTGAGCTGCGTCAATTCTACGAGCACGCGCATGGAAGGGGCGTCGGCTCCGCTCACGATTGACGCGTTGCGCAAAAAGGGGCTGCCAAACATCTCGACGAGGAGGATCGTCACGAAGCTGAGGAAGCCGAGGCCGAGAAACTGAGGCGAGCCCCAAAGGGCGGCCTTCGGGGCGGCAATGTTCGGGCAAAGGGCAAAGAAGCCGTCTGGCGGCCGAGAGTGGCAGTCGTTGCTACCGCCGCCCCAGTCTGCATCGGCAGAAGGAAGCAAGGCGCGTCAGCCCGCGTCCGCATCAGGGATTGCTTGGCCTCGGAAGGACGGACGCACTCAAGAACCCACTCTCGCCGATGAGAGATCCGCCGATCAAAAGGATTACCGTTCCCTGGAGGCAGGCGGCAGGGTCAGCTTAAACCGAGCGCTCCAAAAGAGGCGCAGCAGGGCACTCACAGTGACGATCGGGGGAAAGAGCCGCCGCAGCGCCCGGGCAGGGACGAAGCTCATTCCGATCTCGGTCAGAGAGCAGAGGGCTGACGTGCCAAGGAGCGCGCCCCAGGCCTCGGGGCAGGGTGTGTTGGGCTCGCATCGGCCGTTCTTGTAGAAGGCGTTGAAGATCGAGAAGGCCGAGGACAGGGACGCGAAGCTTGTGCCGACTCTGCACGGTCGAGCGATATTTCGAAGACGTCAGCAAAGGCCCGACGATGGATGCTTGCGCGGCGGGACGTACACGGTGATCAGACCGGTGCCGAGGTAAAAGTCGCGCTTGACGAAGGGAATCGGGAGTCGGATGCGCGACATCTGGATCATCGACAGGAAGCCGGAGGCGATCAGGCTCGCCGAGATCATGTACGACTGGACATCGGGCTCGAGGTTGAGCGCGTTGGCGAAGATGATGGGCGGGGTGATGACGCCCGCAAGCATAGCGATCGAGTGCTGGAAGCCGGCGACAATCTGCAGGAAGGGAAGGACACCGAGCGGGCGAGGTCAGGATGCGAACGGCGGCAGTCGAACGTCGGCATGGTGGCCGGCCCGTCGCAAGCATGTTCAGCCAGTCGAACGCACAGTGAGCAGGACCGGAAGGTCGGCCTCGAGCGAGTAGAATGGCGGCAGTTTACGTGTGTGTCGCTCGGTATTGCGCCGGCCGAACGAGTACGGCCACGAGGGCATGCACTGGCGAGGGGGGCCGGAGGAGATGCGCGGCAGCCGAGCTGATAGGTCAGCAGCCTGTCGGAAGCACGGCAGCGCGCCGCTAGAGCCGGCTCGGCTTACAAAGCAGCAACAACAACGCACGAGATGGCCGTACGAGTAGTCGCCGACGAGACCCTCCTTCGTCGTCAGCTTGGTGTGCAAGGCGGCGAGGCGGTCCTTGAAGCTCGAGCTCATGGCTGGAGCCGGCGCCGGCTGGGCCGTCACGAAGGAGTCGGTCATGCGTCGCGGTTCAAGGCTGTTGTGTTAGAGACTGGGGGTGTGGGAGATGCGGTCGCTTGTGAGGCAGAGGTGCACGTCGACCCTTTGGGCTGTATTAGAAGGAGGCGGGAGAGCGGGTCGGTCGACTCGTCGCGGTCAGCCGACGATTAGAGCTCGGGTTGCCAATGTCGCAGATAGCGCGAGACAGCCGCAGGTGCGGTGGTACAGGCTTGAGCTGACCGTCGAACGAACCAGGGACGAAAGGATCGCAAGATCGAGGACATGCCTGACTCCGGAGTAGTTCAGCAGACGTTCTGATCCCCCTAAGCTCACGTCAAGTTGGTGTTCTGGACGATCCTTGCCTTGCGTTGAGAGGGCTTGACTTATCGGCTCGCGCGCAGCAGCCAGCCTCTTCGGACGCTGATTACCGGCGCGGCTCGTATGCGGGCCCGACAGGAAGGCCCACGCCGAAGCCAGAGCGAGCCAGCCTCAAAAAGGTTAGTCGAGGAGCAGGAGGTCTGTCCGGGTCCGATCGGCCACGGAGCACTTTCAACGACGCGTATCAGCCAGTCCCCTCGCCCCCGGCTGACGGTGTCACTCACGAGGCTGCCATCAGGCAGCAGCGGGTCAGAGGCGAACGTCTACATGTTCATCGCCGCATTGAGGTCGCTTCCGAGGCTGAGAGGACGGCGGCAGATGGAGAGGAGAATGGGAGGTCAGCGCGGGGTTCCTTGCAGCAGCCAGCAGCAGTCGGAGGGGGAAGGGGGAGGGCTCGATGGGCCGACATCCAATCTGCGCTGGATGCCTCGCTCTTGTCCGAGCGAGCACGCAGCAATGGGCACCCTCGCCCAGATCTGGGCGCGTCCCGCCGCGTCGCAGGGCATACAGCCTCAACGAGAAGGTGTTGAAGAGGGGGGGGGGGTCGTGGCCAGATCGCCTGGCCATGCGCGCCGCGGCCTGACTCATCGCAGCGTGCTCCAGACGAGCGCGCCGAGGCCGACGACGAGCGCGCCGACGATGGCGGGTCCAGCGAGCGCCGACGCTGAGCTCGCAGCCGGACCCTTTGGCGCCTTCGGTCGTGAACGCTGGGCCGAAGCCGGCTGCGATGCAGAAGAGAGGCGAGCAGAGGATCGAGAGAGAGGGGAGGAGGCGGTCTTAGTCGTGGCAGGCAGGACGGATTGGACCAACCCCATGGCGACGAATCTGGGTACAACCGAGGCATTGCATGGGTCAGCTTGGATGCCCGAGATGTCGACAAGGCCGCCCGAGCGAACGACGCACCCGCGGATGTAAAAGGCGTGCAAGTTGCTCTCCATCTCCTTTTCGCGGCCCTTTGGCACGCCCTTGAGCGTGAAGGTCGCCTTGGTCGCCTCGGAGCCCTGCTCGAGCGCGACGTCGAGCGTGCCCTCGTGGCCCGCCGGCCAGCTGGGCGCGCCCGCGAGCGCCCAGGTCGAGCTGAAGGCCGACGGCTTGGACGCGCTCAGAATCGAGCCCGTGACGGAGCCACCAAAGAGCGCAAACGGCGCGCCCGGCGTCGGCGAGAACTGGGCCGACGAGCGCGACCACGTCGGGATCTTCTGCTCGCTCGTCAGGAGCTCCCAGAGGTCGGCGGCCGAGACGCGGAGCTCGGCGCTGACGGCGACCTCGCTCGTGTTGATCTTCGGCACCGCAGCCGACGACGAAGCGTCCTTTGCAACCGGCGTCGCGGCTGACGAGGTGGTGGTGGGCGCCGAAGCCGCAGGTGTGCTGGACCCGCTGGCCGAGCCCGACGCAGCCTCGGGCGCGGCGAGCATATCCTTGCCGTGAACGTCAACGAGCGTCTCGCGGAACGAGGCAAAGAAGGGCTCGAGCAGCGTCGGCAGGAGCTTGCGCGTCGCAAGGTAGGGCGCCGTGCCCGAGGCAGAGGACGAGAAGTTGTACTGCGGAACGGGGCGACGTACGAGGTCAGCCCTTCCATTCAACGACTGCGGGCCCGCGTCGGCTTGCCAATTAGAAAGGGGGACGCACCGAATAGTCGGAGAGACCGTCGATAGCCTCGTGCGAGACCTCGGGGATCTGGACGGTGCCCTCGATGATCGTGCCGTCGGCGAGCGTCGAGGTCCAACCCAGCGTCATGTCGAGGTCGTAGATGGTGACGACCCTAGCGAGAGTGAAGATGCGTCAGCTCTGGAGTTTTGGCAACGCTTTCTCGGGCTCGCAGTCAATCGTTCTGCAGAGCAGCTGAAAGGCTTGCGAGCTGTCGAGGGGAACGCACTTCGACTTGCGCTGGCCAACGGTGACGTCGCCCTCGATAGTCTTGACGCCGGTCACGACAACCTCGATGCCGGCGCTAGCGTCTGAGCCGGTGACTGACGTGACGTTGGTCTTGAACTGTATGCAAAGAAAGCATGATGCGTTGAGCATCAGTTATGGCTGCGAGATCTTTGGCGGAGTTGCCGAAGCTGTCGAGCAGCCGGAGCCGGGGTTCGAGAGCGCTCGCTAGAAAGCCAAGCAAGCAGCAACCCCTGCTGGCGCTTCGCCTTCCCAGCCCGGAGCCCTGGAGATGACGAAAACGACGCACCCAGTCGTAGGCCCACTTGTCGACCTGCTTTTGCTGCAGGGAAGGGAGACGACGTCACGGGCGAACGAGGTCAGCCTCGAAGATCGTCGTCCTGTTCGAGCAGCATAAGCTCGGCCCAGTGCCAGGAGGCGCACGGGCGCGCGGGCAGACGTACGCGCCAATGCCAGTTCTTGAGGCCAGCGCTGAGCGGAGTGACAGACATCGTTCTGAGAGGGAGTGAAAGAAGAGGAGAAAGGTTGCTGTCGAGAGCAAGATGGGCGACGAGTGTCCGTCGAAGGCGCTCGAACGCAGGCAGGGTTAAACACCCAGTCGGGGCATGCTGCGAGCCCCGATCGGGGCAGGCGACCGGCGACGGCCGGCCACGGCCGGACCCTTCGACCATCAGCTCCAGCCAACTCCTCCCCTCCTCCTCCTGCCTTGCCCTACCTCTCTCAAGGGTGACCCGCGCCGCTCGCCATGTGCATCGTCGTCTATGCGGCTGACTCGCATCCGACGTACAAGCTGTGTGTCTACCTCGCTCCTAGCACCGGGGGCAGCGAGGCCGCGCTCGTCCATCGCCTCGCGACGCGCAGCGCTCGAGCCTACATTACCTTGTCACCTGTCCTCTGCGTCCCATCGCCTGACACCCCTTGCCCTTCTCTCGGTCGCATCAGCATCCTCGTCAGCAACCGAGACGAGTTCCTCCACCGGCCGACCTCGCCGGCGGCTTGGCGGCGCAGCCTAGCCCACCCGTCAGCGGCCGCACCCGCCCTGGCGGTCGGCGGCGAGGGCGACGTCTTGTGCGGCCTCGACGCCGTCGGCGGTGGCACCTGGCTCGGACTCGCTAAAGACGGCCGGCTCGGCGTCCTGTAAGCCTTGGCTCTCCTTCGTGGTCGGCTCTCGTGTCTGCCCACCCTGAAACCACCCTCCCGTCAGAACCAACTTCACCGAACCGCCGCCGGCAACGCCGCCCGCCTGCTCGCGAGGCGTCATCCTCGCCGACTTTCTCTCCACGCCCGACCCAGCCTCCAAGCCTTCGCCTTTGCCGCTCGCTTTCTTGCGCGACTCGCTCGCGCCGACGGCGCACAACTTCGCAGGCTTCAACGTGCTGCTCTTCGACATCTTCCCGGCGGCTCCCTCAGACGATCGGTCGCGCGACGGCGTCACCTCTTCGACGCCAGGAAGCAGATCAGGGAGGGAGGCAGGCGGCGAAACTCAGAAGGCTACCTCGAGTCGGCTCGTCGAGGTCGGCTACCTCTCGAACCGGTCGCCGCCTCCAACGACGACGGCCGTGGCTGGGCCGTCTTCGCTTCTAGCTTCGCCCGCACCTGTCGAGCGCGTGACGGCACGGATCGGCGGTCTGAGCAACTCGCTGCTCGGTGATCCGTGGCCCAAGGTCTGCGAGAGCGAGCTCGGTCTCGACTCGCTCTTGAAGGAGGAGGCGGGCGGTCGGCGGTCCAGATCGCTAGTCGAAGGAGAGAATCGCACGGCCAGCCAGGAGGAGCACGCCGACAGCGGCGGGTGGTCGGAGGACGAGTGGATCGGTCGACTCGAGCGGCTGATGAGGTACGTCCTTCTCGACGACCTCACCCTCACGTTGCAGGTCCGGTCTTCTGACTCTTTTGGGCGCCCGGTGGCACAGCCACTCGGTCCCGACCATCGACCGGTCAACCTTCCGCAGCTCGACCTCCATTCCACCCGTCCGACTCCCCTCCCCCTCAGCGCCGACGGTCAACGTCCGTCCGCCTCCCGACCTAGCTGAGCCCAGCTCAGCGGCGGATGCAAGCAGGTGGTACGCCACTCGGCTGACGACGACCGTCCTCGTCAGCCATAACGGCGACTTTGTCTTTGCCGAGCGCGACAGGTGGACGCTTGACGAGGGTGGGCAGGCTGGTCAGCCGGTGATGGCAGGCGACGAGCAGAGGAGGGTGTTTAGGGGCCGGCTCGCTGTCTGAGGGACGCTCTCGACAGGAAGGACAACCAATCCATTGCTCTTGCGATGAGGCACAACCCCCTTGCAGTGCGGCTTGCCAACCCTCCGTGTCAAATGAGGCATTCGATCTAAGGGCAGGATTTCGCTCGCCGTGCTATGTGCTGCTTCGAGCCCCGCTGTTCGCTAGTCCCGCCGCCGGTCCTCTCCGAGGTCATACTCGCCAAGCGCAGGAGCCGCGGCGTCAGGGCCGAGGTCGTAGTTGTCGACGCCCGCGATGTAAGGGGACCTGAAGCAAGGAGGGCGACGGTGTCAGCAAAGAGGTCAAAGGAACTCTCTTCCGAAGGCAGCGAAGCGACTTACCGAGGGAAGTGCTGAACCGAGACCCGGTTCGACCGCCGCCGGCCGACGTCGGGGGCTTCGACGATGCGCACGCGCTGCGAGGGCAGGAGTGAAGACACGAGTCAGCATCGGCGAAGGATGCAGTCAGCGGAAGAGGCAGCGCACCTGCTGTGCATTGGCCGACGACTGCTCGAGAGGGCCCGCCGCGTCACGGAGGATACCAGGCCCTCCAGCCGACGCAAGCTCAGCACTCGACCGGCCCTGCGTCTGATGGAGCAGCCCGCCGGCCCGCCAGCTCGGAGCATACGACGACGAGTCGGACGACGGCCGGAAGGCGGCCGTCAGCCGGATGCGTGGCGAGGGCGGGGGCGACTGGGCCGGCGCCGGCTTGCGAGGGACGAGATGGACGGTCTCCTCGGGTCCGACGGAGAGATCCTGCGCTTGGACGAGGCCCGGATCGGCCGTGACCTCGCCGGGACGGCCATCGGGCGGGGTGGTTGAATCGAAGGGTAGCGCCGACGAGAGGACGGGCGTCGACGGCGCCGAGTAGAAGGCGGTCGAGCGCGAGCCGGTCGTTGCCATGCTGCCTCGCCGGTCGTCGACGTCGTCGAGCCGGATCCTCGGCGGCGGCTGGAGGGCGTCGCCGACATCTTCTTGACTGTATGCGAGGCCGGCACGAACTGCAAAGTCGCCGAAGTCGGAGGCCTGGACGACACGGGGGTCGAGCCGGCGTGCGCCGCGCTGCGAGATGCGTGCAAAGCGGACGACGGCCGACGTCGTTGGCTCGGCCTCGGCGTCGAGGTCGATCTCAGCCGGGTCGAGCCGGTTGGGCGACGTCGCGGCCGAGGTGAAGGTGGCATTGGCGGACGACGAGCGATCGTCGACCGAGTCGGCGTAAAGCACGAAGCGCGGGTCGGCATCGTAGGCGAGCGAACGCCGGTCGGCCGAAGAGACGGTCCGCGAACGCATCGTGCCGGCCGTCACGTCGCCGTCGTCATCGCTTCCGTCGTCGTCCTGCGGTTCGTGCGGACCGGTCGTCGGGGCGAGGAGACCCCGGCTCTCCCTCCGGACCGTCTCATCGCGCTCGACGGCGAGCCCCCGGCCGAGGGCGCCGTACGTCCGCGTAGTCGACGGCGGGTGCTGCGCGACGAGCGTCGACGCCCGACGGTACGGTACGTACGACGGCGGCCGACTGATCGGGATCGCGGCGCTGTGGTACGAGGCGCGGCGCAGGTACGAGAGGACCGGCAGGCCGGCGAAGCGTCTATGGATGGGCAGGGCGGCCAGCGATGGGTCAGCCATGTGGCGCAAAACATAGGAAAAAGGGGCCGAGGGAGGCTCGTAAGACGGACGGCTCGTACGTCTGCCCGGTGAACGTGCTAGCCGCATCGTCGCCCCAGCCGGTGAAGGACGGCGCGCGCCGGCGGGCCCGACGAGGTCGGCAGCAGCAGCAGACGAGGAGGGCGATGATCGCGAGCGGGACGAGGATGGACGGGAGGAGGATCGTGAGCAGGCGGCTCGTAGGGTCGGCCGAGGCGGAGGCGGGGTCGGTCGGAGTGGGGGATGCGATCGTCGTCGACGACGACGACGGCGGAGAGGAAAAGCTGGAGATCAAAGTCGATGCGGAGGAGCCGAGAGGAGTCGTCGTCGACGACGACGAGAGGATGGAGGAGGAAGGAGAAGTGAGGGTGCCGAGTGCAAGAGTCGACGAGACGGCACCGGTGACGGCGACCGAAGATGGGAGCGACGCCGCTGCCGTCGTCGACGTCAGCGATGCGGTCGGAGCGGCCGAGGCCGCCTCTTGAGCGGGCGAGCACTCGGCCGGCCGGCGGGCGAGCGTCTCGCCTGCCCAGAGGGGCGAGCAGCACGCGCGGAAGAAGGCCGTCCCGTGTTGGCGCTGGCAGCCGAGGGCGAGGTAGCGCGTGTGGTAGACGCCGTACGGCTCGAGCCAGGCGCCGTACCAGTCTGCCGTCCGGGGAGGGCGGAGGGGAGAGGGGGGGGGGGAAGAGGGAGGGCAAACAGGGGGGGGGGGTTGGAAGGTCAACTTTTGGGATCGACGTGGAGAGCAGATGGAGCCGTCGGACGGACCGGGCCGGTCGTCTGTCGAGGAAGCTTGCTACGAAGGGCACGGTCGGCAGGGTTCGTCAGTGGCCAAGGAGGAAAGCTGGCGGGCCGCCGCTCCTCGTCAGCAGGGGACGGACCATCTTCGTGAGGCAGGTGATGGGTAGGAGGAGAAGACGGGTGAGGAGGGGGGGGGGGAGGTAGCGCGAAGAGGAGAAAGGTCGTGATGGGCGTCAGGAGAGCGAAGGAGACTTGCCCTTCCCCCCCACCCTCGCCGGCCGGGCTGGCGGCAGAGAGGAGAGGGCCAAGCCCCGGCAGGCTCGGTGGGGTCAGTCAACAGGTGGCAAGAGGGGCGGGGATCGGTCGATCAACAGCTGTCGGGCCGACGCTCGAGCCGAGCGGCCTAGTGAAAAAAGGGGGGGGGTTGCTCGACTCGTTCAACGACCGAGGCAGCCCTCGGACACGACCTTCCGTTGAGCGTCTGTGGGTCAGCGAGAGGCCATCGCACGCGAGTCGAGCAAGCTATGATGCCTATGAAGGTGGGCGTGTTAGTTGAGAAGGGGCGAGGCGGCGGTCAGGTGGAGGGGGAGGGGGGTTGACGACGAGCGCCGTGAAGCGTCGGGCGAGGGGAGACAGGAGGGGTTGGACCGCGCAGCAGGCTCGACCCTGTTCGTCGCGTCGTCGTCCGTCAGGCCAGCGGGACGGCACGTCGACCGCCCGACGGGGCAGAGCGGCCTGTCAGCGGTGATGAGCGGGCCGGCGAGCGAGCGAAGGGCCGTGTCTCTCCCCCGGCCCCCTCCCTACCCCCTCCCGTCTCCAGCGCCCAACGCCGCCTCGTGTCGCAGCCCAGCAGCAGGAAGACAAAGGGGTCATGATGGAGGTCCTCTCTCCGACCCCCTCCCCCGTCTCCCCTTCGTCGTCGGTCGAATACAGTGAGCGAGGCCTGATCTTGCCGTCGCCGTCCGCTCCTCACCCCTCACCCCTCGCTCTCTCTCCCTTTCTCTCTCTAGGCGACGCCGGCCGCCTTCATGCGTTCGACCATCTCGCCGACCGAGCCGACCTTGCCGCCGCCGACGCGCTTGGCCGGCTCGCGGAGCTCGAGCGTCTCGAGCCGGTGGCCGACGTCGACGGCGAGCTCCTCGGGCTTGACCGTCTTGAGCGCCTTCTTCTTGGCCTTCATGATGTTGGGCAGGGTCGCATAGCGGGGCTCGTTCAGCCGGAGGTCGGTCGTGATGACCATCGGCAGCCGGCCGTCGACCGTCTCGAGCCCGCCGTCGATCTCGCGCGTGACGCGGACGACCGAGTCGGCCAGGAGCTCGACCTTGGACGCAAACGTCCCCTGCGACCAGTTCTGGAGGCCGGCGAGGATCTGGCCTGTCTGCGAGGCGTCGCTGTCGATCGCCTGCTTGCCGAGCAGGACGAGGTCGAACGCCGTCCCCGTCGGCCGCGAGCGCAGGACGGCGGCGAGTACCTTGGCGATCGCCAGCGGCTCGGGCGAGGGCGCCCCCTCGGGCAGAGCGACGTGGATCGCGTCGTCCTGGGGGGGAGACGGCAGGAGGGCGAAGCGTCCGCGGAGGGGGGGGGTGGAGGTCGTGAGCGGGAAGCAGGGCGCCGCAGGGTGGGAGAGGAAAGCGGGCGGCGAGGGTGGAAGAGGGCTCGCAGCGTCAGCGTCCTCGTCGTCGGCCGTCGCCGAGGATGACAAGACTGGGAGGGAAGGAGAGGGGTGCCGGCTCGCTGGGCCTCCCGACGCGCTCTCGACCCGTCGAGGGCGAGAGAAGGGCGCAGGGAGGGGCACGCCGTCGTCGCGGTCGGCTAACGGCCAGGGCCGACGAAGCGCGCGGGCGGGGCGGCGGGGCAGGCGCTGCCGCCGAGCGCCTGCTCCGCCGCCGCCGGGAGCGACCGACGCACGAGCCAGTCGGCCGACGCCGTCCTGCGAGCGAGACTGGCCCGCAAGGGCGCTGACGGTCGGTCCCCCCCCCCGCCCAGCCCAGCCCCAACCAGAGGAGTGGGACGCCAAGCAGGAAGCGTCGGGGTTCGACGGCAGGCGAAGGACGGGTAGGCAAGGAGAGAGGGGAACGTACCGCGCCCATCGCGAGCGCCGTCCGGAGCGTCTCGACCGTCTTGGGCCCGCCGACCGAGACGGCGGTGATCTTGTCGACCTTGGCGGCGCCGCCGGCCTTCTGCGCGGCTGCCCGGATCCGGAGGGCCTCCTCGACCGCGATCTCGTCAAACGGGTTGAGACTGGGGCGATGGGCCAGGGGGGGGGGGTTCAGCCCACGGACGGACGGACGGACGGCCGGGACGGAGGGAAGCAAGGCGGGCGCGGGGCGCGGCGCGGCCGCACCGACGGGGACGGACCTGTGCTTGACGGCGTGGTCGACGGCGCCGTTGACGAGCCTTGGCTTGACCGTGTAGTCGATCGTCCGCTTGATCGGGACGAGGATGTTGAGCTGCCGGGCGAGCGAGGGACGCATGGCGGGCGAGGAGGGGTGAGGGAGGGAGAGGGAGCGGGTGGAGCCGCGGAGAGAGAGAGAGCGCCAGGAGGGGGAATTCCCCCCTTTGCGCGTGAGAGGAGTGTTCCCACGCTCGAAGCTCGGCCGGCCGGCGCGTCTCACCTGGCGGGCGGGTGGGCGGGTCCGAGCGACCGACACTCTA
>Ga0308160_10001127_pt1 | contig 40449 bp, 43 predicted proteins | sample PhyFR1_FD_201036 | JGI IMG/M metagenome (GOLD analysis project Ga0308160, IMG submission 201036) | Phyllosphere microbial communities from UC Gill Tract Community Farm, Albany, California, United States - DLSLF.R1 | ecosystem: Host-associated > Plants > Phyllosphere > Unclassified | place: USA... | reverse complement strand
CCGTTCCGCCTTCAGGAGGATGTCCGCCGCGTAGATGCCTGCGGGTCCTGCGCCGACGATGGCCAGCCTGAGCTTGGTCACGGTGGTTCCTTTCGTGTCCCCGTGCGGGGTTCCGGGTGCGGCCGGTGGAGCGCTCCGGCCGTCATGCATGCGCGTCTGGGATGCCGTGCCGCCCCGGTGGAGCGGCGCCGCCATCAACTCCTTCGGTCGACGATCGCCTTCGCGAAGTGCACGAGCGCCTTCTTGACCGAGCCGTCGGGCAGCGGTGCCAGTGCCGCGATCGCCTCGTCGGCCCACTGCCGTGCCTCGGCGAAGGTCCGCGCGGTCACGGCGTGGTCGCGCAGGGTGGCGACGAGCGCGGCGAACCGGACGGGGTCGTGGTCCGTCTCCGTGACCTCGGCGTCGAGACGGGCGACGAGGGCCGCGGCTTCGGGGTCGGCGACCGCCTCGCGGCGCAGGTAGAGCATGGGGAGGGTGACGACGCCGGCCCGCAGGTCGGTGCCGGGGACCTTGCCGGTCTCCTCGGGTTGCGGCGACAGGTCGATGACGTCGTCGATGAGCTGGAAGGCGATGCCGACCTTCTCGCCGAACTCGACGACCGCGCTCTCGTACACCTCGGGGGCGTTGGAGAAGATGACGCCGCTCCGGGCCGCGGCGGCGATGAGCGAGCCGGTCTTGTCGGCGAGGACCTGGATGTAGTGCTCGACCTCGTCCTGACCCTCGCGAGGGCCGGTGGTCTCGTGCAGCTGCCCCAGCACGAGGCGCTCGAACGTGGCGGCCTGGATCCGGATCGCCCGCTCGCCGAGGTCGGCCATGATCTGGCTGGCGCGCGCGAACAGGAGGTCGCCGGTGAGGATGGCGGTGTTGTTGCCGAACACCTGGTGGGCGCTGGGGACGCCGCGACGCTTGTCGGCGTCGTCCATGACGTCGTCGTGGTACAGCGAGCCGAGGTGGGTGATCTCGATCGCCTCGGCCGCCCGCAGGACGTTGTCGGTGATGCCGTCGCCGAGCTGGGCGATGAGCATGGTGAGCAGCGGGCGGACCCGCTTGCCGCCGGCCTCGAGCAGATAGCGCGCGGTGACGTCGACGAGGTCGTCGGTGAACCCGAGCTGCTCCTCCAGACCGATCTCGAGGCGGGCCACGCCGTCGTCGATGGTCTTGGCGAGCTTCCGGTCTGCACCGGTCGCGAACATGCGTTCGGCAAGCCCGGCCTGGCTGGCCAGGTTGCTGACACGGCGGGTCGCGCTGGGATTCACAGCTCTAGCCTAGCCGGGGCAGCCCGTCACCTGTGCCGGAGGACCGGAATCCACGGGCGCGATCAGGCGATTGGCAGCTGTGGTCGGACCACATGACTCGGTTCAGCGGAGTCGCACGCCCTCGGCGTCGTAGAACGCCAGATGCGGGAACTCGTGCGCGAGGTCGAGCAGCATCGAGTATCCGTCGGTGTTGAGCGGCGGCCAGGTCCAGGCGTCGACGCCCTGGGCGGTCGGCAACGCGGCGCGGAAGAGGCCCGCTTCGACGCCGGTCCCGAGGTGTTTCGGCGGCACGACGACGAGGGCGATCCTGGCCGACGGCCCGGACGCCACGAACTGGAGCCGCGCACCGGTCGCGTCGTCTCGCACGATGAACTCGCGGGTACCCGGGGTGTCCGGCGGGATCTCGGTGGTGTCGTATCGCTCGTACGGCTTCGCGAACGCGGACTTCGCCCGCCTGGCGTTCAGGAGGATGACGACGAGCACGAGACCGACGATCGCGACGCCCCAGATCCACGGGCCGCCTGGCAGGGTGTCCAACATCCCACCAGTATGCCCGGCCCGCCTGGACGACCCCGGGAGATGTGCCCTTCGACAGGCTCAGGGACCGGAAGGGGTGGCTCAGGGACCGGAGGGGAGATTCAGGGACCGGAGTGAGACTCAGGGACCGGAGTGGAGATTCAGGGACCGGAGTGAGGCTCAGGGACCGGAGGTCAGGCGAGACCGCCGTCGACGGAGCGGCCGTACTCGATCGGCTCGTCGGGCACGAGGACCTCGGTGTCGCGGTTGAGGCTCTCCCCGCGGAAGAAGGGCCGCGAGGACTTCCGGCTGTACCAGAGCAGCATGAGCACGAAACCGAAGGCCAGCGAACCGACGCCGATGACGAACGTGCCGCCGACGCCGAACAGGACCGTGTAGCCGTAGTCGACGTCGAACATGTCGATGCAGCTCTGCACGAAGGCGAAGGTGAGCATGAGCGCCCCGAGGAGCGGGAAGAGGCCCTTGAAGAAGAAGTCCTGCGCGGAGCGGAAGAGCACCTTCCGGAAGTACCAGACGCACGCGTACCCGGTGATGCCGTAGTAGAAGGCGATCGCGAGTCCGAGGGAGAGGATCGAGTCCGCGAGGATGTTCTCGCTCACGAGCGTCATGCCGACGTAGTAGACGATCGCCACGATGCCCATGACGAGCGTCGAGAAGGACGGCGTCTTGAAGGTCGGGTGGACGGTCGCGAACCGTTTCGGCAGCGCCTTGTAGGCAGCCATCGCGAGCGTGCCGCGCGCCGTCGGGAGGATCGTCGTCTGCGTCGACGACACCGCCGAGATGAGCACGGCGACGACCAGGATCCACGCCCACGGTCCGAGCACGAGGTCCTTCAGCGCCAGGAAGATGTCGTTCGCGTTGTCCTCGTTGGCGAGGCCGGTGCCCGTGGTCCCGAGTCCGGCGTAGACCATGGCGGCGACCGTGACGGTGACGTAGGTGACCAGCAGGATGACCGTGGAGATGACCGCCGCGCGGCCCGGGATCTTCTGCGGGTCCTTCGTCTCCTCGTTCAGGGCGAGGCAGGTGTCCCAACCCCAGTAGATGAAGAGTGCGAGCAGCACCGCCTCGATGAAGCCGTGGTAATCGGTGAACGCGAACGGGTTGAACCAGTCGAGCGAGATCGGCGTCGCGTCGGGCGCGGTGCCGTTCGACGCTCCGATGAAGGCGAACACGGCGAACAGCACGAGTGCGAGGTACTGGACCGCCAGGAGGATGTTCTGGATCCGCTCCCCCAGCTCGATGCCGCGGTACGACACCCACGTCATGAGGGCGATGAACACGACACCGGTCGCGGTGACGAGCGGGACGTTCGAGGCGAGGGAACCGTCACCGATGAGCAACCACAGGTACTGCCCCGCGATCTGTGCGAGGTTCGCGAGCACCACGATGCCGGCGAGCGCGACGCCCCACCCGCCGATCCAGCCGGTGACCGGGCCGAAGGCCTTCGTCGCCCAGGTGAAGGTCGTGCCGCAGTCCGGTACGTCGCGGTTCAGCTCGCGGTAGGCGAACGCGATGAACAGCATCGGGATGAAGGCGACGATGAAGGCGATCGGCGCTTGGGCACCCACGGCGAGCACGACGAACCCGAGCGTCGCGACGAGCGAGTACACCGGCGCGGTCGACGCCAAGCCGATGATCACGGAGCCGAAGAGGCCGAGGGTGCCGGTGGCGAGACCCTTGCCGCCGGTGGGTGATGCCGGCTGCGACCCGCGGGCCGTGTCCTGTGCTGTCATGACGGAACGGTAGGGCCGGGCGCACCCGTGTGTCAATGCTCCCGTTCGGGACCGGGCTACGGAATCAGTCGCGCCGGCTCGCGAGAAGTGACGGGATCAACAGGTTCCACCCCTCGAGAATGCCGAGACGAACCCCGACGGTGACGAGGCTCAGGCCGGCTTGAGTCCGCGGTGCAGGGCGACGATCCCGCCGGTGAGGTTGCGGTAGGCGACGTGCTCGTAGCCCGCTTCACGCAGCCAGGCGGCCAGCTCCGGCTGGCTCGGCCAGGCGCGGATCGAGTCGTTGAGGTAGGTGTACGCCTCGGCGTTCGACGATGCGACGCCGGCGACGAGCGGCATCACGCGCTCGAGGTAGAGGTTGTAGGCGGCGCGCATCGGGGCGAGCGTCGGCGTGGAGAACTCGCAGATGACGATCCGGCCGCCGGGCTTCGTGACCCGGAGCATCTCGGCGAGGGCGTCCTTCGGGCGGACGACGTTGCGGAGGCCGAAGGAGATCGTCGTGGCGTCGAACTCCTCGTCGGCGAAGGGGAGGTCGGTCGCGTCGGCCTCGACGAACTGGATGTCGGAGCGGTCGGCGTACTTGTCGCGACCCACGGCGATCATGCCGGGCGAGAAGTCGGCGGCCACGACCTGTGCACCGTTGCGTGCCAGCGCCGCGGAGGACGTGCCCGTGCCGGCCGCGAGGTCGAGGATGCGCTCACCGGCGGCCGGACCGACCGCACGAGTGGTCGCGATGCGCCACAGGGCGTCGTTCCCGACGGAGAGGACCGCGTTCATGCGGTCGTACTTCGTCGAGACGTCGTCGAACATGGCCGAGACCTGCTCGGGCTGCTTGGAGAGGTCGGCGCGGTTCACCCGTCCATCCTACGTCCGCGCCGCTGGGAGCCGGCCGTCCGAGCACGGCTCCCAGGCTCGCGCTCAGTAGTCGATGCGTCCGTGCCGGTTGTGGAACTCGCCGGTGGGACCGTCCGGACCGAGCAGGGCGAGCGCGACGGTCGCGTCCGTCCCCTCGGTCACCGTCTGATGGCCACCGTGTCCGTTGAAGTCGGTCGCGGTGTAGCCCGGGTCGCTCACGTTCACCCGGAACCCGGGCAGGTTCTTCGCGTACTGCACGGTGAGTGTGATGACGGCCGCCTTCGACGCGGCGTACGGGATGGTCGGTACCGCGAACTCGTCGGCCTCCTCGGAGGTGAGGAAGCGGGGCCATCCCACTCCCGAGGCGACGTTCACGATGACGGGTCGGGACGAACGGCGCAGGAGGGGCAACGCGGCCTGGGTGACGCGGACGACACCGACGACGTTCGTGTCGAGGACGTCCTGCATCGACTCCGGGGTGAGGTCGTCCACGCCGAAGGACGTGCCGAGCACGCCGGCGTTGTTGACGAGCACGTCGAGCTCCGGAAGCGCCGCGAGGGCCGCGTCGACGCTCGCCTGGTCGGTGACGTCGAGCTGGACGGGGTGGGCGCCGAGCGCGGCGACGGCATCGCCGCGGCCCAGGTCGCGCATGCCGGCGTAGACGGTGTGGCCGGCGTCGATCAGTCGGCGTGCGGTTTCGAGTCCGAGGCTCTTGTTGGCCCCGGTGATGAGTGTGGTGGTCATGGGTCCATGCTCCGCCCGGCATGGTCGGTCCGCCAGGCCCCGGTCGACAGGGGGACCGGCAGTACCAGGATGCGGACCGACACCGGGGGCACAATGGCCGGATGGACGAATTCGCCGGTGTGCTCCGGGCCTGGCGCGAACGGGTCTCCCCTGCCGAGGTCGGTCTCCCCGCCGGCCCAGGAAGACGGACGGCCGGCCTGCGCCGCGAGGAGCTCTCGGCCCTCGCCGGCATCAGCGTGGACTACATCGTCAGGCTCGAGCAGGGCCGCGCGAAGAACCCGTCGCCGCAGCTGCTCCGCGCCCTCGCGGTCGCACTGCGACTGACGGATCAGGAGCGCGACCACCTCTACCGGGTCGCCGGAGCCGCTCCACCACCGCCCGGGGTCGTCCCCCGGCACATCGGTCCGGGCGTGCAGCGCATCGTCGACCGGCTCGGCGACGTGCCGCTGGCGGTCTTCTCCGCCGCCCACGACATCCTGCTCTGGAACCCGCTGTGGGCCGCGGTGAACGGCGATCCCTCCGCCCTCGTCGGCGACGATCGCAACCTGGTGTGGCGGCACTTCACCGCGGGGCACGACGGCACGGACTTCGACGAGCAGCATGAGGAGGAGTTCGCGAGCGACCTCGCCGCAGACCTCCGGGCCGCGGTCGGGCGCTACCCGCGGGACGACGAGCTCGCACGACTCGTGGCCCGGCTGCGATCGGTGTCACCCGAGTTCGAGCGGCGCTGGGCGGAGGCTCGGGTCGCGGAGCACCGGGCGAGCCGGAAGACGGTCACACGGACACCGGTCGGACCGATCACCGTCGACTGCGACGTCCTGTCCACGCCGGGCGGCGACCTGCGCATCGTCGTGTACACGGCGGCACCGGGCACCGAGGACGCGGCGAAACTCGCACTGCTCGGGGTCACCGGGTTGCAGACGATCGGGACGTCCGGCCTGTGAACGCCCCGCCGACGAGGCGGTGACCGACCCTCCACCCGTCGGGCTGCGGCGGGGAGGGACCCCTCCTGCGCGGGCGTAGGGTTGAACGGTGACCATTCCCCTGACCTCGTCACTGGTCGCCCAGACCGTCGCCATCGACGACCCGCGCCAGCTCCTCCCGTTCGCCGACCAGACCTCGCCGCTCCTCTGGGTGCGGAAGGGACACGGGCTGGTCGGACTGGGTGAGGCGCTCCGCCTGGAGTTCTCGGGCCCCGACCGGTTCACGCGTGCCGCGGCGGCCTGGCGGGACGTCTGCGCCGCAGCAGTGGTGACGGACGAGGTGCGTCGGCCCGGGACCGGCCTGGTCGCGTTCGGCACGTTCGCCTTCGACGACGAGTCCTCCGCGACGAGCGTCCTCATCGTGCCGCGCACGATCATCGGCCGGTACCCCGACGCGAGCTTCATCACGCGGGTCTCCCTCGGCGACGGCGCCGAGGACGTCGATCCGGTGACCACGGCCTACGGGCCCGAGTACCGCATCCAGCTGACCCCCGGCGTGCAGAGCCGCGAGGGCTACCTCGACTCGGCCGAGCGCGCCATCGCCCGCATCCAGGCCGGCGGCCTGAGCAAGGTCGTGCTCGCACGCGACCTGGCCGGGCACCTCCCCGCGGAAGCGGACCGCCGCCGAGTGCTCCACGACCTCGCCCTCGGCTACCCCGACTGCTGGACCTACGCGGTCGACGGCTTCATCGGCTCGAGCCCGGAGACGCTCGTCCGAGTGGATCGGGGTGCCGTCTCGGCACGCGTCCTCGCCGGCACGATCTCGCGTGGTCCCGACGCCGAGAGCGACCACGACCAGGCCGTCGCACTCATGACGAGCGCGAAGGACCAGGGTGAGCACCAGTTCGCCGTGCAGTCGGTGCTGACCGCCCTGCAGGCACACAGCCCCCAGTTGCGCCGCAGCGAGGTCCCCTTCACCCTCAAGTTGCCGAACCTCTGGCACCTCGCGACCGACATCGACGGACGACTCTCGGACGGCTCGTCCTCGCTCGACCTCATGGACGGCCTGCACCCGACCGCCGCCGTCGCCGGAACCCCAACGCGCGACGCTGTCGCCCTCATCCGCGAGCTGGAACCGTTCGACCGCGGTCGCTACGCCGGTCCGGTCGGGTGGGTGGACGCCTCGGGTGACGGCGAGTGGGCGGTGGCCCTCCGCTGTGCGCAGATCGCGCCGGACGGTGACATCACTGCCTACGCCGGCTGTGGCATCGTCGCCGACTCGGACGCTGCGACGGAGCTCGTCGAGACGAAGATGAAGTTCCGTCCGATCGTGGAAGCCTTCGGCTGAGCCGAAGAACCTCGGCTCAGCTCGCCGCGAGTCGTGCCTGCTCGACGGCGATGTCGTAGTCGGCCGCCGGCCACTGCGGATCGATGTCCTCGAGGGCGTCGAGCAGCAGCCGTTGGACCGCGATGCGCGCGTACCACTTGCGGTCCGCCGGCACGACGAACCAGGGGGCGGCCTCGGTGCTCGTCCGCTCGAACGCCACCTGGTAGGCGTCCTGATAGGCCGGCCACAGCTCGCGTTCGTCCACATCGCCCGGGTTGTACTTCCAGTGCTTGTCCGGACGCGCGAGCCGGTCGGCGAGCCGTTCCTTCTGCTCGTCGGCGCTGATCTGCAGCATCACCTTGACGATGCGGGTCCCGCTCGCGACGATGCCCGCCTCGAAGTCGTTGATCGCCCCGTACCGACGCTCGATCTCGTCCGGCTCGGCGAGCTGACGCACCCGACCGATGAGGACGTCCTCGTAGTGCGAACGGTCGAAGACGCCGATCTGACCGGGCTTCGGCAGGTGCGGCTCAACCCGCCAGAGGAAGTCGTGGGAGCGCTCCTCCTCCGTGGGCTTCTTGAAGGCGTGGTGGTGCACGCCCTGCGGGTCGACCGAGCCGACGACGTGCTTGACGATGCCACCCTTGCCCGCCGTGTCCATCGCCTGCAGGACGAGGAGCACCGCTTCCGGGGCTCCCTGCGTGCTCGCCGCGAAGAGTCGCTCCTGCAGCTCGGACAGCGCGGGCACCCCTGCGTCGAGCTCGACCCGGCCCTGCTGCTTGTCACCGTCGAAGCCCGGCGTCGATGAGGGATCGACGTCGGCGAGGCTGAACCCCTCCCCCACGCGCAGCGTGTCTCGGGGTGGTGCCGTCCAGGTCGATGCGTGCTTCGATGCCGTCATCCGCCCATTCTGGCCGCAGGTCGCGTCGGAAGTCGACCCCTGGCAGGACCGGCGGATCAGGCTCGCGGCAGCGGGACCTCGATGAGGACGGGACCGGTCACCGGCGCGGTGAACGCCTGGTCGAGTTCCGTGCGCGTGCGGGCCGAGCGGTACTCCCACCCGTAGGCGGTCGCGAGCGACTCCAGCCGGACGTGCTGTGGCGTGTACTGGACGCGGTCGAAGAGCGCTCCAGGGGCACTCTGGGCGACCTCGAGCGCGTCGAAGATGGTGCCGCCCCCGTCGTTGCCGACGATCACCTGGAGACGCGGCGCGACGCCGTCGTCCAGGAGCATCGCGCCGACGTCGTGGAGGAAGGCGAGGTCGCCGAGGAGCACCCGCGTCACACCTGGGCCTCCGTCGGCCTGGCTCGCCAGCGCGATCCCCGTGGCGGTGGCGATGGTGCCGTCGATACCCGCGAGTCCGCGGTTGGCGTGCACGCTGATCTTGCGGCCGGGGACGAGACCGTCGGCCACGCGGATGAGCCTCGACGCGCCGACGACGAGGCGGTCGTGCGGCCAGGTGGCACGCCAGACCGCGTCGACGAGGACCTCGCGGGTGACCGGGAGGCGGACGGCGTCGAGCTCGGCCCGGACGGAGGCCAGCCGCTCGGCGGGAGTCGTCGAGTGCAGCCCGTCGAGATCGGGGGCTGCAGGCGAGGGGTCCACCACCCGTTCTCGGGATCCGACGACCCAGGCTCCGAGCCAAGCGCGATCCGCGGGCCCCACCTCGACGGAGACGGAGGACACGATCCGGTCGGCCCGTCGTCCGGGGTTGTAGACCTCGGCTCCGGCCGGGGCGACGACGATCGTCTCGACCTGCGGCTGCTGGAGCAGGAGCGGGACCTCGCGACTGAGGGTCGGGTGGCCGAAGACGACGACGCGCTCGACGGCCTCGCGGTAGTCGTCCTCGCGGAGCAGCTCCCGGTAGGCGGCGATGACGTTCCGCCCGAACCGGGATCCGCTCGACACCTCCGCGATCAGCGGCCATCCGCCGTCCGCCGCGAGCTGCTCGGCGGCCGGGCCGGCATGGTGCCCGGCGACGACGAGGGTCCTGGGTCCGCGCTCGAGGACGAGATGCGGTCGCCCCGGGTAGAGCGGTGCTTCCGCGGTGGCGTCCGTCTCGACCGGGACGTCGGGGGTCGCCCCGGCGACGACCGGGTCGAAGCTGCCCGAGAGCGGCTCCCGGAAGGCGAGGTTCAGGTGCACCGGGCCCGGATCGAGGACGTCCGTCGCGGCGCGGTACGCCCGCTGGGCGAGATCGCGGGCGGCGTCCTGCTCACCGTCGGCACCGGTCGGGGCCTCGACGACCACGGCGAGGCGCGCGGCGAACCCGTAGAGGTCGTCCTGCTTCGTCGTCTGGTTCGCGCGGATGCCGTGCGCCTCGGCCGGCCGGTCGGCGGTGAGGACGATGAGCGGGACGCGCGAGTGATGCGCCTCGAGGACCGCCGGATGCAGGTTCGCGGTCGCCGTCCCCGAGGTCGTGATCACGACGGCCGGGCGGTCGGTCTCGACGCCGAGGCCCAAGGCGAGGAAGCCGGCGACCCGCTCGTCGATGCGCACATGCAGGGTGATCCGTCCGGAGGCCGCCAGCTCGGCAGCGGCGAGCGCGAGCGCCTGCGACCGGGAACCTGGGCAGACGACGACGTCGGAGACACCCACGGCGACGAGCGCGTCGAGGAGTGCCCACGCGGACGCGCTGGCCGGGCTCGACGAGGGAGCCGAGCCGACGGGCTCGGGAGCGGCGGACGAGTTCACGAGGCGCTCGGGGCGCCAGGCGGTCTGCGGCCGGAACCGTCGTCGGGCGTGTCGGATCCCGGGGCGGGGTCGTCGTGCGTCGTCGCATCCGGGCTGTCGCCCGACTCGTCGTCGAAGCGGTTGAGCTCGTCCTCGAGGTCGCGGATGCGCTTCGTCTGCGCACGGTCGGCGTCGAGCTTCTTGAGGAAGTCGGGGTCGTCGTCCGGCGCTGAGCCGCGGGGCACGGCCTTCGGAGCGCGAACCCGGCCGATGATCCACCAGAGGACTCCGCCGATGACCGGCAGGAGGAGGATGGCGATGATCCACGAGGTCTTGCTGATCCCTCGGACGCGGTCGCGCGGCATCGTGGCGCAGTCAACCACCGAATACACGATGAAGACGACTGCCGCGACGGCGAGGCCGATCCAGAGACGAACCATGTCTCCATCGTAAACGCCAGGTGACGTGATTACCTGGGGTTGCCTTCAGGCGGGACGCCTAGACTTGTCTGGTGAAACGCGTTCCCGCCGCCGTCCGGTACACCATCCTCCGCCTGTTGGCTTTCGTGGTGCCGCTCCTGCTCCTCGTCTTCCTCACGGGTCTGCAGCCCTGGGTCGCCGCGATCATCGCCGCGATCATCGGACTCTGCGTGTCCTACATCTTCCTGCGCACCCCGCGGGAGACCGTCGCGCAGGAGCTCTACGCCCGTCGGCACGGCGACAAGCCGACGCCGCACGACGACGAGGACTCCGAGGACGCGGCGCTCGATGCGAGCGCGGCGGCACCGGAAGCGTCGTCAGCCGGCGATGCCGGGCGTGTAGAAGAACGCCAGACCGAGGATCACTCCGAACGCTAGCTGCACGAGCCCCGTCAGCTTGAGCACCAGGATCTGCTCCCTGGCCGTCGTGGAGAACAGCACGATCACGCACGCCGGGATGGCGGCGAGCAGCGCGAACATGGTGAACCAGGCGATCGGGTAGAAGAGCGCGAGGAACGCGGCGATGCCGAACGGCACGAGCAGCAGGACGCAGTAGAGCACCTTCGACGCGATCCGGCCGATGAACGTCGACAGGGTGCGCTTGCCGACCGCCTTGTCCTGTTCGAGGTCGCGGAGGTTGTTGACGACGAGCGCCGCGCAGGCGATGAGGCCCGCGCCGATCGCGCCGAACCATGCCTCCTGGTTCACGGTCCCGACCTGGACGAAGGTCGTGCCGAGCGTGGCGACGAGGCCGAAGAACACGAAGACGAAGACCTCGCCGAGCGCGAAGTACCCGTAGGGGCGCTTCCCGCCCGTGTAGAACCAGGCGGCGACGATCGCGACCGCCCCGACGAGGAGCAGCCACCAGAACTGGGTGAGGATCGTGAGGACGATGCCGGCCACCGCCGCGATACCGAAGAACACGAGCGCGACGGTCAGGACCGTCTTGGGCTTCGCCGCGCCGGAACCGGTCAGTCGGCTCGGGCCGACCCGTAGGTCGTCCGTTCCGCGGATGCCGTCGGAGTAGTCGTTGGCGTAGTTGACGCCGATCTGCAGCGCGAGCGCGACGACGAGGCAGAGCAGCGCGCGGACCGGGTGGTAGACCCCGGGGCCCGCGATGATCGTCGCGGCACCGGTGCCGATGAGCACGGGGGCGACGGCCATCGGCAGCGTACGGATCCGGGCCGCACCGACCCAGTCGCCGAAGGTCGCCGGCTTCGCGAGCGGGACCTTGCGACCGCCACCGCGTGCGGGGTTGCCGGATCGTCCACCGTTCGCGCCACGACCCGCCGTGCTGCGCGGTGCGGACGTCTTCTGCTGTTTCGGCGCTGCCGGCCGTGCTCCATGTGCCACGACGGCGAGTCTACCCGCGGAGCCTCGGGGCGGACGGCGTCACAGGGCCCCGGCGGCCTGGAGCGTCTGGAGGATCGCCGGAGCGATGTGCTCGGCGAACGCCGGGGTGAGATGCACGCTGTCGTACTTCGTCGGCGTCGTCCCGGCGAACGCCGGGCAGACGCCATCCGCGCAGCTGAACGGGAGCGACGAGACGAAGCGTTCCCCGGCTGCTCCCGCCGCCGACTCGGTCGCCGCGGCGAAGTCGTTCCAGGCGGCGTCGACGCCGACGGCGCAGTCCTGCGGAATGGACACCCGCGAGTAGCAGGAACCGAGATCCGCACCGAGCGGCGGCGGCGCGAGGAACACGACGCGGCCCGGGACCTGATACCCCGCCGTCTCGGCGAGCGCCGACGCGACCATCGACGTCGTGTCGAGCGATCGGCCGTCGGTGGTGCGGCCCGCGGCGAACGCGTTCGAGACGATCACGAGGTCGGGCTGGTCCGCGGCGATGCGTTCGGCGATGTCGTGCTTGCGCGTCGGGCAGTCGTCCATGACCCCGGCGCCGCTGTTCTGGATGAGGTCCTGCGTGAAGCGGCACCCGTAGAGGCCGATGGTGGTGATCCGCACCGCCCCACCGCTCTGATCCGCGATCGCGCGGAACGCCGGCGCGTAGGCGAGCGCGGTCGAGTCGCCGACGAGGTAGACGTGCTTCGGCGCGGACGCATCGCCCCAGGTGCACGAACCGTCGTCGGGCGTCGAACCCAGGTCGAAACAGGCCCGGGCGGGGTTGGTGCTCGAGGTCGCGCGGATCGCGTCGTCGAGGCTCGGCGAGAGGTTGTCGGGCCACGCCGAGGCCTGGCTCGCGAGTTGCAGCTCGGCGGCGATGCCCTGGAGCGGGTCTCCGGCCGGAGCCGCGACGGCCGCCGGTCCGCCGGTGGTCACCGGCATGCGGAGCGCGGGGCCGATGGCGATCACCGCGAGCCCGGCGACGATCACGAGTCCGACCGCCGAGTAGAGGAACTGGGAGGCGAACCGCTCGCGCCAGGCGGCCCAGGCGGCGTCCCTGGCGTCGCGGTCGCCGTGGAAGGAACCCACGAGTGGCGTGCGGTGCAACGGCTGTTCGATGAGCAGGAAGGAGAGCACCGAGACCCCGAGGATGAGCCCGAGCATCCCCGGGACCGTGCTGAGGGCGGTGTCGGGGACGAGCATCGGTACGAACACGAGGATCGGGAGGTGCCAGAGGTAGAGCGAATAGGAGATCGCTCCGACGCCACGGCTCAGCGGGTTCGCGAGCGGGAAGATCCAGCGCGGGTACGCCGGGCCGGCTCCGGTCCCGGCGGCGATGAGCAGCATCGCGGCGACGACGGGGGCGACCGCCCAGGGGCCGGGGAACCCGATCGACCCGGTGATGAGCAGCGCGGATGCGACGATGCCGACGAGCCCCGCCCATCCGGCGACCACCCGGAGCGCCAGCGGCAGCCGGCCGAGGAGCGGCGCGGACACGGCCAGGAGTGCGCCCGCCCCCAGCTCCCAGACCCGCGCGCCGGTCGCGAAGTAGGCGGCCTGCGGAGCCGCCCCGGACTGCCATACGGCGACGGCGAACGAGGCCGCGATGAGGACGACGAGGACGCCACCGACGACGATGCGCGAGCGCAGCACGGGTCTGGCTCCGCGGGCCGCGACGGCGAGCAGGACGACGAGCAGCACCGGCCACACGAGGTAGAACTGCTCCTCGATCGAGAGGGACCAGAAGTGCTGCAGCGGTGACGCGGCGTCCGTCGCGTGGAAGTAGTCGGTGCCCGACGCCTCGAAACGCCAGTTCGAGACGAGCAGTGCGGCCGACACCGCGTCCCACCAGGTCGCGAGCGCCCGCGGGGCGTTGAACAGCCACGACGCCAGCGCGACGGTCGCGGCCAGGACGACGAGCGACGCGGGCAGGATCCGCTTGATCCGCCGCCCGAAGAAGGCCGGCAGGGAGATGCGTCCGGAACGCTCGTGCTCGCGCAGGAGCAACCCGGTGATGAGGAAGCCGGAGATCACGAAGAACACGTCCACGCCCACGAAGCCGCCGGCCGGCCAGCCGGTCGCGTGGGCGAGGATCACCGCGGTCACGGCGAGCGCCCGCATCCCCTGGATGTCGGCGCGGAACGCCGTGGTCGGCCTCGTGGGCGCAGCGCCCGTGTCGGTCCCCGTTGTCACCTGTCGTCGTCCCCCGGCTGCGGTCGCTCGTCGACACGCATGGGAGAGCATGCCCTATGCGACAACCGCCTGCAAACCGGCCCTCGCGGTCACGCGGAGGACGGGCTCAACCCACTCGTGAGCGGAGTGCGACGAGGTCGGGTTTGCCGCTCGCGAGCAGCGGCAGCTCGGCCAGACGGACCAGTCGGGCGGGGCGCGCCGGGCGGCCGAGCGCCTCCGCGACGGCGTCTCGGGCGGTCTGCAGCAGCGCGTCGTCCGGGCGCTGGTCCAAGGGGGTCCCGACCCCCGTCACGATCACGGACGCCTGGCCGAACCGCTCGTCGGGGACGGCGACGACGACGGCCTCGGCCAGCCCCGGCACCGACCGGACGACCGCTTGCACCCGGTCGAGGGAGATGTTCACCCCGCCGCTGATGATCACGTTGTCGGCCCGCCCGGTCACCCGGACGACGCCGTCGACGAGCTCGGCGGTGTCGCCGGTGCGGTACCACCGGCGGCCGCCGTCGTCCGGGAAGGCGGTCGCCGTGCGGTCCGGTTCGCCGAGGTAGCCCTCGGCAAGGACCGGTCCGGCGATGAGGAGCTCCCCGTTCACCAGCCGGGGTTCGACACCGGCGAACGGCACGCCGTCGTACAGACAGCCGCCGGAGGTCTCGCTCGAGCCGTAACTCCGCACGACGCGGATGCCGAGCGCCGCGGACCGCTCGAGCAGCGGAGCGGGGGTGGCCTGTCCCCCGACGAGCAGCCCGGCGAGTCCGGCGAGCGCGTCACGCACGGAGGTGCTCGTCTCGGCGGCGTCGACGAGCATGCGCAGTTGTGCCGGTACGAGGGCAGCGAATCCGGCATCGGCGTCGAGCCGCTCGACGAGTCCGCAGAACGCCCGGGCGTCGAACGACCCTGTCGGTGCCTCGAGCGGCCTGGTCCCGGCGACGATCGACCGGAGTAGCACGTTGACGCCGGCGATGTAGTGCGTCGGGAGCGCCAGGATCCACTGGGACGAACGGCGATGGGCCTCAGGGCCACCCAGAGCCACCGCGGAACCCGCCGCGCTGGCCAGGAGGGCCTCAGCCGAGAGGGCGACCCGCTTCGGCACGCCCGTCGAACCGGACGTCTCGATCACGAGGGCCACCCGGTCGTCGACCACGGCCGGTGCCGCGGACGATCCGGGTTGCATCGGGAGGACCGCGGGTCCGGAGCCGTCGAGCGCCGTCTCCAGGGCTGCGAGCATCGCCGAGGCGGACGCGTCGACGGGGAGCAGCTGACGGGTCATGGATTCAGCGTACGCCGGGTGCGTCGGCGCTCCGCCGACTCCTCGCGGTCAGGCAGCTCAGAACTGCCAGGGGAACGGAGCCCAGTCCGGCTTGCGCTTCTCCAGGAAGGCGTCGCGCCCCTCCACCGCCTCGTCGGTGCCGTAGGCGAGGCGGGTGGCCTCGCCCGCGAAGACCTGCTGGCCGACGAGACCGTCGTCGACGGCGTTGAAGGCGAACTTCAGCATGCGGATGGCGGTCGGTGACTTGCCGAGGATGGTGCGGGCCCAGGCGACGCCCGTCTGCTCGAGCTCGGCGTGCGGGACGACCGCGTTGATCGCGCCCGCCTGCAGCGCGCGCTCCGCGTCGTACTCCTGGGCGAGGAAGAACACCTCGCGGGCGAACTTCTGACCCACCTGCTTGGCGAAGTACGCGCTCCCGTACCCCGCGTCGAAGGAACCGACGTCGGCGTCGGTCTGCTTGAACCGCGCGTGTTCCCGACTCGCGATCGACAGGTCGCACACGACGCCGAGGGAGTGCCCACCGCCCGCGGACCACCCGGGAACGAGGTTGATGACGACCTTCGGCATGAAGCGGATGAGGCGCTGGACCTCGAGGATGTGCAGGCGACCGTTGCGCGCGGCGTCGATGCCGCTCGCCGTCTCGTCGTCCGCGGCGTCGTCGCTCGCGTACCGGTAGCCGTCGCGACCACGGATGCGCTGGTCGCCGCCCGAGCAGAACGCCCAGCCGCCGTCCTTCGCGCTCGGACCGTTGCCGGTGAGCAGCACCACTCCGACCGTCGGGCTCTGGCGAGCGTGGTCGAGCGCGCGGTACAGCTCGTCGACGGTGTGCGGGCGGAAGGCGTTGCGCACCTCGGGGCGGTCGAACGCGATGCGCACGAAGCCGCCCTCGCGCGCGACGTGGTACGTCAGATCGGTGAGGTCCTCGAACCCCGGTACGACGTCCCAGATCTCCGGGTCGAACAGTTCGGACACTCGATCGCTCATGCGTCCAGCCTAGGCACTACTTCGGCTTGTCGAGGTCCGCGTAGGGCTTGAGCGCCTCCAGGTAGTCGGCGCGGTCCGCCTCCTTCAGGAGCGCATACGAGTCGAGGTGCAGCTCGATGCCCTCCGCCGCCATGTCGTAGTAGTCGACGTCGAACTCGCGGTCCTTCGCGACCGTGCCGGCCGAGTCGAGCGTGAGGTCGACGATGCTCGTCCGGAAGTCGCCGGCCCCCGTGATGGCGTTGTAGGTGTGCAGGTCCCACAGTGCCTGGGTGTCGAGGGTCTCACCGCCGTACCGCTCGGTGAGCTCGCCCGGCTCACGCCAGGAGGACGGTGCGTTCTGCATGTCGAGGTTCGCGATCCCGTAGCGGAGCAGCACCTGCCGGATCAGCTCGACGACCCGCGACTTCTCCTCGAAGGTGCGCACGGTCGTCGTCGTCTGCCACACCGGTGCCGTGTACTCGAAGAGCATGGAGTCCCCGCCGTACCCGTTCTGATCGACCTCCGTCTCGGCGGGCTGTCGCTCCACCCAGTCGAAGCCGAACTCGGCGGTCAGGGCCGTCCGGATCTCCGCGAGCATCTCGTCGGACGTCCCGACGAAGTCCTCGTAGCTCGGCCCGTCGAGGGTCTCCTTCGCGTCGACGTAGGCGGACCCCGGGTAGGTGTCCCAGATCGGGTCGTGCTCCTCGTCGCCGCTGCCACCGGCGGAGGCACCATTCCCGGCCCGATCCGGGGAGAGACCGCCGACCGCCATCGCCGTGACGGGGTTGACGACGAGGATGAGCACCAGCGCCAGCACACCCCAGCGGCGCCGCACCTTCCGGCGGATGACGATGACACTCCCGATGAGCAGCACGATCTGCACGACGACGACGAGGACGAACGCCACGAGGATGGCCCAGGCCCCCTCGCCGGGCCGGTAGCTCACGGCCAGCAGGACGGTGAAGAGGGTGACGGCCACCACCGCGCCGAGCAGGGCGAGCGGCGAGAAGGAGGCGACGACACCCCGACTCCGCGCGCCGAGCTCGTCCCGCCCGGTCGGGGACGCACCGCCGGCAGGCGGGTGGGCCGCCGGACTCCGCTCGCCGCCGTCGGCCGAGATCGCCGCGGACTCGGGTTGCGAGGCGGCCGCGCGCGCCGCCGCCTTCCGTTGACGGCGCGACGACGGCTTCCGTGATGCGGGCTGCCGTGGCGTCCGTCGTCCTCGGGACCCCGGACGACGGAACCTTGCGGTCTCCGCCTCCCGTTCCTCGGGCGTGCGCTCCGGGGCGGCAGGCGCTGGCGCGCTCGAGGACACGGCTGCCGGCGGCGCTCCGGGGATCGGCGGGGCGTTCGGATCGCGCGGCTCGTCGGAGGATCCGCCGGGCGCTTCCTCGACCACCGGGAGCACCTCGGCCTCGGGGCTCGGCTCGAAGATCGGCTCGGGCACCGAGAAGGCGGCGGGTTCGTCCGCGGGCACGCTTCGCCGATCGCCTGGCGTCGGCTTGCGTCGGGAGAACAGCGGCACGGGATCGATTGTGTCATGGGCGTCCCGCGACGGCTTCCGACGTCCGGGTGCAGGATGGGGTCATGCAACCGAACCTCGACGACGTCCTCGCCACCGCCCGCGTGGTCTCCATCCCCCTCCGCGTCCGGTTCCGGGGCATCGACACCCGCGAGGCCGTCCTCTTCCGCGGGCCCGCCGGGTGGACGGAGTTCTCCCCCTTCGTCGAGTACGACGACCAGGAGTCAGCCGCGTGGCTGCGGGCCGCCATCGACTTCGGCTGGTCGGACCTCCCGCCCCTCCACCGGGATCGCATCCTCGTGAACGCGACGGTCCCGGCGGTGGACGCGGCGGACGTGCCGTCGATCCTCTCCCGCTTCCCGGGCTGCCGGACCGCGAAGGTGAAGGTGGCCGAGCGCGGGCAGGTGCTGGCCGACGACGTCGCGCGCGTCGCCGCCGTCCGGCGGGCCATCGGACCCGAGGGTCGACTCCGCGTGGACGCCAACACCAACTGGAACGTCGACGAGGCCGAACACGCCATCCGCGCCCTCGAACCCTTCGACCTCGAGTACGTCGAGCAACCCTGCGCGACCGTCGCGGAACTCGCCGAGATCCGTGAACGGGTCTCCTCCCTGGACGTCGCCATCGCGGCGGACGAGAGCGTCCGCAAAGCCGAGGACCCCCTCGCCGTAGCTCGCGCCGGCGCCGCCGACCTGCTCGTCGTGAAGGCGCAGCCGCTCGGCGGCGTGCACGCCGCGCTCCGCATCGCGGGCGAGGCCGGCCTGCCGATCGTCGTCTCGAGCGCGCTGGACACCTCCGTCGGCATCTCCATGGGGGCCCACCTCGCGGCGGCCCTGCCGGAACTCGACTACGACTGCGGGCTCGCCACCACCGCGCTCCTCGGCGGCGACGTGACGACCGCACCGCTCGATCCCGTGGACGGCGGCATCGCCGTTCGGCGCGTCGAGGTGGACGTCGATCTCCTCGAGCACTTCACGGCGTCACCGGAGCGGACCGCCTGGTGGCTCGACCGGCTCCGCCGCACGCACGCGTTGCTCGGCTGAGGGCCGGCGCAGGGGCTTACAGGCCGCTGTAGGCGTGCAGACCCTTGAAGAACACGTTGACCACGACGAAGTTGAACATCACGGCACTGAAGCCGATGATGGCGAGCGTGGCCGCGCGTGATCCGCGCCAGCCGCGCGTCGCCCTGGCATGGATGTACCCGGCGAAGATCACCCAGATGATGAAGGTCCACACCTCTTTGGTGTCCCAGCCCCAGTATCGACCCCAGGCGCGCTCAGCCCAGATGGCACCGGCCATGAGCGTGAACGTCCAGAAGATGAAGCCGATGATGTTGACGCGGTAGGCGAGGTTCTCGAGACGCTCCGCGTTCGGGAGGGTGAGCAGGAAGCGGAGACGCCCGGAGCTCTGGGTGGGCTGCACGAGCCCGAGCCGGCGCTCGCGACGCCCCTGCAGGAGCTGCACGACGCTCAACGCGAAGCCGATGGCGAAGAACGCCGTGCCGAGGCTCGCGACGAACACGTGGATGACGAGCCACGCCGACTGCAGCGCCGGCGGCAGCGGGACGACCTCGACGTAGAAGTTCGCGGTCGCGAGGCCGAGGAGCACGGTCACGAGGCCGATCACGAAGCTGCCGAGGAACCGGAGGTCCACGCGCGCGATGACCACGAGGAACACCGCGACGATGAGCAGCGTGCCCGTCATCGCGAACTCGTACATGTTCGCCCACGGGACACGACCGGCGGCGATACCGCGCGTCACGTCCGCGACGAGGTGGAGGAGGAAGGCGATGACGGTGAGCGAGACTCCGACCCGGAGGCTCGGCGACTTGCGCGACGCCTGCTGCTCGGGCTCGTCCGAGGGACGGCGGGTCTTGCGCGGGACACCGTCGCTCGTGACGATCGGTGCGGCGGTCCGCGCCGCGGCGGAGGCGAGTGCACCGACGCGTTCCTCGGCGGCTGCCGACCGTTCCAGCTCAGCCCGCTCGGCCGCGTCGATCGCCGCGGTGACCTCGGCGCTGCGGCGCGCGAGGTCGAACGTGAAGGCGATGAACGCCAGCGCGTAGACGGCGACGGCCGACCAGAGGCAGAGGTTCGAGATTTCGACGAGGGTCACGGGGTGATTCTACCTTCGGGTTCGGACGGGACAGGCGTTGGACTGTGCGCTTCGGCGATCGCCGCGACGGCCGCTTCGAGGCCGGGGTCCTCGCCGCGGGCGAGCCCGGCGTATTCGAGGGAGACGGTGCCGTCGCTCCCGGTCACGGCCTTCACCCAGACGCGGCGTCTGGCGACGAAGAGCGAGGTGATGAGGCCGGACAGGGCGAGGATGGCGAACGCCAGCACCCACAGCTGGGTCGGGTCGTGGTGCACGTCGAACGAGGCGAACCGCTTGACGGAGCCGGCGTAGTTCTCGGTCGACGGGTTGGCGGCGACGTTGTCGAAGGACACCGTGCCGAGTCCGTTCGGCAGGTCGGTGATCTGCCCCGGCGTGAGTTCGATCGACTCGACGCCGGTGTCGCCGCCCGTGAGCTGTTTCATGTCGTCGACGTCGAGCGCGTAGACCGACTTCGGAGCCCCGGCGTTGATCCCGAGGTCGCCGGAGTAGACGTTGAGCGTCAGCACCGGGTAGGCGAGGTCGGGGTAGGACGAGAAGAACGGCGGCTTGGATGCGGCCTGCGTCGGATAGAAGAACCCGATCATGCCGAGCTGCTCCGCCAGTCCGTCCGGGACCTTGACGATGCCGAGCGAGGTGAGCTGGGCGTCCTGCGGCAGGAACGGGATGGAGTCGCTGAACACGACCTTGCCCTCGGGATCGCGGACGGTGATCGTCGGCGCGTAGCCGTTGCCGAGCAGGTAGACGTCGGTGCCCTCGAACCGCAGCGGATCGTTGACCTTGATCGTCGCGTCCTGCGGCTTCCCGCCGGGCGAGGTCGTCGTGACCTTCGCGCGGTAGTCGATCGCCTGCCCGTACGCGTCGAGGTTCTCGGTCTCGTAGGTGACGCCGAACTCGTCGAGCGTCAACTTGTAGGGGGCCAGCTCCGACTCGTTGAAGAAGCGGCCGGGGTTGAACGAGTCGTAGTCGAGCAGGGTGTTGACGAAGGTCTGACCCTCGACGAGCACGCGCTGACCGGAGAAGCCGAAACCGCCGCCGAAACCGACCGTCACGAGGATGCCGACGAGTGCCGAGTGGAAGACGAGGTTGCCGGTCTCGCGGAGGAAGCCGCGCTCGGCGGACACCGATGCGGACCCCTCGGCGTCGTAGCGTTCGACTCGGTAGCCCTGGCGCTTCAACTGCTTCGTCGCGTCGTCGATGAGCTCGGTGGCGGTCGCGCCGCTGTCGTCGCTGCGACGCTCGAACGCGGAGAGCCGCGACAGGCGCGCGGGCGTCCGCGGCGGGCGGGAGCGCAGGGCGAGCCAGTGGTGCTTCGTCCGCGGGATCACGCAGCCGATGAGCGAGATGAACAGCAGCAGGTAGATCGCGGAGAACCAGGCCGAGCTGTAGACGTCGAACGCCTGCACCTTGTCGAGGATGGGCGCGAGGTCCGGGTTGTCGGTGAAGTACTGGGTGACGCCGTTCGGGTCGCTCGACCGTTGCGGGACGAGCGAACCGGGCACCGCGGCGATGGCGAGGAGCAGCAGCAGGAAGAGCGCCGTGCGCATGCTCGTGAGCTGACGCCAGAAGAAGCGGAGCCAACCGACGAACCCGAGCTTCGGCTGGTTGATGCCGTCGGCCGGAGCCGGTGCGGCGGAATCGATGTGATCAGAGGGGCGTGACAAGGCCGCTCATCACCCCCTGCAACGAGTACATCCAAGCGGACCAGAGACCAGACACCATCAACACACCGATCACGATGAGGAGCACGCCGCCGATGATGTTGATCGTGCGGATGTGCCGTTTGAGGAACGCCAACGACCCCGTGACCCAACCGAGTCCGAGCGCGACGAGCAGGAAGGGGATGCCGAGACCGAGGCAGTAGAACAGCCCGAGGAGGGCCCCGCGCCAGGCGGAGCCGCCCGAGAGGGAGAGCGCGCTGATCGCGGTGAGGGTCGGGCCGAGGCAGGGCGTCCAGCCGATGGCGAAGACGAAGCCGAGCAGTGGCGCGCCGGCGAGGCCGGTGGCGGGTGCCCAGCTGGTGCGCACCGTGCGCTGCAGCCGCGAGAACTGTCCGATGAAGATGAGCCCCATGAGGATGACGACGGCGCCGAGGACGCGGGTGATGACGCCCTCCCACTCGACGAACCAGGCGCCGATCGTTCCGACGAACGCCGCGATCGCCACGAACACGACGGTGAAGCCGAGGATGAAGAGGCTGACGCCGAGCAGCACGCGCCGGCGACCCGCACCGGAGCGCCCCTCCTCGACCGTCGTCATGCCGCCGACGTATCCGAGGTAGCCGGGGACGAGTGGCAGGACGCACGGCGAGAGGAAGGACAGCAGACCGGCCGCGATGGCGATCGGGATCGCCACGAGGAGCTGGCCGCCGTAGACGAGCTCGCCGGGGCTCACTCTGGGGCGCTCTCGGCGATCGTGTCGCGGATGAGGGTGTCGAGGATGGTGCGGTCCTGCAGCTGCCCGAGGATGCGTGCGGCGACCCGACCTTGGGCGTCGAGGACGATGGTGGTCGGCACCGCGTTCGGCGGGACACTGCCCGTGAAGGCGAGCTTCGCCTCCCCGCTGTCGACGTCGAGGATGGAGGGGTAGGTGATGCCGAAGGTGCCGTTGAACGCCTTCGCGGTGTCGGCGGTGTCGCGGACGTTGACGCCGATGAAGGTGGCGCCCTTGTCGGTGTAGGCCTCGTTGAGCGCCTGCAGGTCCTTCGCCTCCGCGCGGCAGGGGGCGCAGGCGGCGTACCAGAAGTTCACGACGAGGACCTGGCCCGCGTGGTCGGCGGAGGAGATCTGCTCGCCGTCCTCGCCGACGCCTGAGAAGCTGATCGACTCACCGCGGTCGTCGAGCGCGACCTCGGTCACGCTGCCGTCGCCCGCGACGTACCCCTTGCTGCTGCCCTCGCGGTACTGCTCGGCGAGCGGATCGCTCCCGCACGCCGTGAGCAGGAGTGCCCCGACGGCCAACACGGCGGCGACGGCGAAGGTCCTCGATCGGCGGGCCATCAGACGGCCCCGACATCGGTCGCGCCGGACGACAGACGGGCGGCCGGATCGACGTAGCCGACCTCGACGAAGCCCTGCTCGGTCCGCTCGAAGGTGGTGATGCTCGACAGGGCGCACCGCCGCTTCCGCGGGTCGTGACGATACGGCGCCCCGACGACGGAGCTGTGCAGCATCCAGATCGGCAGCTGGTGACTGACGATGACGACGTCGCCCGACGGCGTCGCGCGCCAGGCGTCCTCGACGGCAGCGGTCATGCGGTTGACGATCGACGCGTACGGCTCGCCCCAGCTCGGGCGGGACGGGTTGCGGAGCTTGGGCCAGTTGAGCGGGTTCTTCAGGGCGCGGCTCATGCGCTTGCCCTCGAACTCGTTGAACGGTTCGATCACGCGCGGCTCGGAGACGACGGCGAGCCCGAACGCGGCGGCGACCGGCGCTGCGGACTCCTGGGTGCGCTGCAGCGGGGACGCGTAGAGCGCGCCCACCGTGCGATCACGGCTCACGAGGTCGTCCGCGGCGGCCTGCGCCATGCGCTCGCCGAGCTCCGACAGTCGGAATGCGGGGAGTCGACCGTAGAGCACACGAGAAGGATTGTGCACCTCGCCGTGACGCACGAGATGGATCTGGTCGGCTACCACCCTCCAAGTGTACGTTTCCCCAAGCTGCGGATTCACCGTGACCTCCGTCCAGGTCCGAGCCACGAGCGACGGCTAAGCTGTCGGGGTGAGTGAACGCGTCGTTGTGAAGAACCTGGCCGCCCTGTCCGACGGTCCCGTCACCGTCTCCGGATGGGTCGAGACCGTCCGCGACCAGAAGAAGGTGCAGTTCGTCGTCCTCCGCGACGAGAGCGGCGCCGTCCAGCTGGTGAACCCGGCTGTCCGCGAGGTCGACCCGGAGGTCGAGGGCTCCGCCGAGCGTCTCGCCACCACCGAGGCGATCTCCGCCCTCGCGCACGGCTCCTTCATCACCGTCACCGGCGAGCTCAAGCACGACGAGCGCGTCAAGCTCGGCGGCATCGAGGTCAAGGTCGCCACGCTCGAGGTCGTCACCGCCGCCAACCCCGAGACGCCGATCGCTGCGGACTCCTCGCTCGACAAGCGGCTCGACTGGCGTTTCCTCGACCTGCGCCAGCCGAAGCAGGCCCTGATCTTCCGCATCCAGACGACGTTCGAGCACGCACTGCGTCAGTACTGGATCGACAACGACTTCATCGAGATCCACACCCCGAAGCTCATGGCGAGCGCGAGCGAGTCGCGCGCCGAGCTCTTCGAGGTCGACTACTTCGAGGGCAAGGCGTACCTCGCGCAGTCCCCGCAGTTCTTCAAGCAGATGGCGCAGTCCGCCGGCTTCGGCAAGGTGTTCGAGGTCGGACCCGCATTCCGCGCCGACCCGTCGTTCACCAGCCGACACGCGACCGAGTTCACGAGCGTCGACGCCGAGATCAGCTGGATCGAGTCCCACGAGGACGTCATGCAGCTGCACGAGGAGCTCCTCGTCGCCGGCTTCACGGCGGTCAAGGACAAGCACGGCGAGCAGATCTCCGAGCTCTTCGGCATCGAGCTCGAGGTCCCGTCGCGTCCGTTCCCGCGCATCCCGCTGGCCGAGGCCAAGCGCATCGTCGCCGAGCGCGGCTACGAGATCCCCCGCGCCGACGACGACATGGACCCCGAGGGCGAGCGTCAGATCGCGGCCTACGTCAAGGAGACCTTCGGTCACGACTTCGTCTTCCTGACCGACTACGCGTCGAGCATCCGGCCGTTCTACCACATGCGCAACGCCGAGGACGGCTCGCTCACCAACAGCTACGACCTCATCTACAACGGCGTCGAGATCTCCACGGGCGCGCAGCGCGAGCACCGCGTCGACGTCCTCGTCGAGCAGGCCAAGGAGAAGGGCCTGGAGCCCGAGGAACTCGAGTTCTACCTCGACTTCTTCCGCTACGGCGTCCCGGCGCACGGCGGCTTCGGGATGGGCCTCGCCCGCGTGCTCATGCTCATGCTGCACGAGACCTCCATCCGCGAGGTCACCTACCTGTTCCGCGGCCCGACCCGCCTCGCCCCGTAACCCCGCAAGAAGGACGCCATGCAGATCGTCATCCTGTACGGGACCGAATCCGGCAACGCCGAACGCCTCGCCGGCGACATCGGCAAGGCCATCGGCTCGCAGCACCAGTGGCGCGTCGCCGACCTCGGCGACGTCGACCCCGCGGAGCTGTCGACCGACGAGATCCACATCTTCATCACGTCGACGTACGGCGACGGCCTCCTCGGTGAGACCGGCCAGATCTTCTACGAGGCGCTCGAGGAGTCCGACGTCGAGCTCGACGGGCTCCGGTACGCCATCTTCGGGCTGGGCGACAGCAGCTACGAGGACACGTACAACCAGGGCAGCTCGCTGCTCGACGCCATCCTCACCGAGCACGGCGCGACCCGCTTCGGTGAGTTCGGTCTACACGACGACGGCGGGTTCGAGCGGAAGAAGGACGTCGCGCTCGCCTGGCTGCCCGGCGTGCTCGCCGCAGCACAACAGCTCTGACCTCCGCCCTGGTGCGTGCCAGGACGCGACGGTAGCGTGACTCGCACCGGCCGTGCGGCGTCCTCGCACGTGAGCGAGGGGTGAGCCAGATGAACGCGACCGCCGAATCCGTGGTCCTGCGCCTTCGTGCGGCGGGGTGCGTCTTCGCCGAGGACGAGGCGGCGCTGCTCCTCGCCGAGTCGGATGATCCGGATCGACTCGAACGGATGGTCGCGGCACGGGTCGCCGGCCGGCCGCTCGAACACGTCCTCGGCTGGGTCGCGTTCCGAGGACGCCGGGTCGTCGTCGAGGACGGGGTCTTCGTGCCGCGGCGACGGACCGAGCTCCTGGTCGACGCCGCCCTCCCGCGCCTCCGGAACGGTTCGGTGGTCGTCGAGCTCTGCTGCGGTGCCGCGGCTGTCGGGAGTGCCCTCCTCACCGAGGCACCCGGCCCCATCGACGTCTGGGCGTCGGACATCGACCTCGCCGCGGTGGAGTGCGCACGGCGCAATCTCGAGCCACTCGGTGGGCATGCCCTGCCCGGAGACCTGTTCGACGGGCTGCCCCGGTCGCTCGCGGGTCGCGTCGACCTCCTGCTCGCGAACGCCCCCTACGTCCCGACGGCGTCGATGGCGACGATGCCCCCGGAGGCTCGGGAGCACGAGGCCGTGATCGCGCTCGACGGCGGTGCCGACGGGCTCGACGTGCAGCGTCGGATCATCGCGCAGGCCCCGGACTGGCTCGCGCCGACCGGTTCCCTCCTGATCGAGACGAGCGAACGTCAGGCCCCCGAGACCGCCGCGCTCATGCGGGCGGCGGGCCTCACGGCGTCGATCGTCCGCGACGACGAGCTCGACGGCACCGTCGCCGTGGGCGTCACGCCCTGAGTCCTGCGGGCGCCGGGCTCAGTCGAGCTGGAAGTCGACCGCGGAGCGCTCGACGACGAGCTGACGGACGATCTGCACCACGCGGACGTGCTCCGGGTGGACCTGGTAGCGCTCCAGGGCTTCGAGGCTCGGGTAGTCGCCGACCAGCACGACGTCCCAGTTGCTCTCGGGGTAGGCGATGTTGCGTCCGACCTGGAGGTGCTCGATGTCGTCCGGCATGAACCCGGCGAGTGCCTCGAGTTCGGACTGCATGGTGGCGAACGCCGCGTCGCGCTCTGCGTCGTCCGTTGCTGCCAGCTTCCAACTGACGATGTGGCGGATGGTCACTGGGCCCCCAAGGGTCGATGTGGATGGATGGACGTGCGGATCAGTCGGCGAGCAATGCGGACCGCAGGCGGTCGGGGTCGATGCGCCAGTAGTTGTGGACCCTGCCGTCGATGAGGACGACGGGGATCTCCTCCCAGTGGCGGTCGTGGAGCGCGGGATCGTCGAGGATCGAGAGCTCCTCGCGTTCGATCGTCGGGCCGTCGGACGGGAGGCCTGCGACCACCTCGTCGATCACGGCGCGGGCGTCGTCGCAGAGGTGACAGCCGGGCTTGCCGATGAGCGTGACGTGCAGAGTGGACACCTCCTCAACTGTACGGGGTGCCCGAGGTCGGAGCACCTCCACGGAACCGACACGTGTGGTGTTTCACCGAGACATCTGGCACGATGCCTGAATGATGATGCCGTTGAACCCAGGGCTGAGAACCATGCGTGTCGAATTCACCGGGCTCAGACACTCTGGCATGCGCCGGTCGAGGTCCGTTGTCATTGTGTGATGCCTACACATTCGGAAGCCGCGACGATCCTCGGCGAGCGGCTGCGTGCCGCCCGCAACGAGCGACAGCTGACCCTCGAGGACCTGGGCGTGCTGGCCGGGATGCACTGGACGAACATCGGCAAGATCGAGCGAGGGCAGGTGCACCCGAGCGTGGAGACGCTCGTCAGACTGAGTACCGCGCTCGACCTCGACCCGGCCCCGTTCATCACGGGCCTCAACGCCGACATGTACCCGGGGCGGGCGCACAAGCTGACGGCACGCGATCTGCTGGCCGCTCGCCGCGACCAGGAACGCTGACCCGCCCGCCGGAGACCACTCCCCTCCACCCGCCGGCGTCCATCAGAAGGTGACCCGCCAGAGGTACTGGTGGCCACCGGGACGGAACCAGGACACCTGCACGCTGGTCGCGCGGGCCAGCTCGGTGCCCAACACCTCGAACTCCAGGGCGCTCCCCGGCGTCAGGCGACACGGTTCCAGTGGAGCGAGGAGTCCGGGTCCGATCAGGCGCAGCACGACCCAGTGGACGGCTTCGTCACCGACGTTCCGGAGTCGATAGCGAGGTGCGTCGTCTCGTTCGACGACGAACGGCACCCGGTACGCGAGCTCGCGTCGGTTGCGGTGGACGGTTGGCGGGAGATCGCGGGTCATGCGACGAACCTACGAAGGACCGCCGACGATCTCGGGGCGACGGACCGCGTGCCGCGACGCGCTGTGGATCAGTCCCGTCCGGCCTCGCCTGTGGAGGAACCTCGACGCCGCTCGACCCGCGGAGACCACACGCTCTGACCGACCAACGAGACGATCACCTCGACAACGCCAGAAAGCGCCGTACCCCAATGGGCAGGCGCTTCCGGTGGACGAAGAGTCGTCAGGCGCTCCGAACGGAGCAGCCGGCTACTTCTTGTTGCGGCGCTGGTGACGGGTCTTGCGAAGCAGCTTGCGGTGCTTCTTCTTCGCCATACGCTTGCGGCGCTTCTTGATAACAGAACCCACGGATTTACCTCACAGAATTGGGGGGCTTGGCCGCAGGGATCGCGACCGAAGAGAACAAGTCTTGTTGCCAGTCTAGCCGATTGCAGCGCGCGTCGTTCACACGCCGTACGCCTGCAGGCTGCTAGGAGCGGGAAACGCCTCAGCCGACGTCGGCGACCGGGCGCTGCCGGACGGCGTCGACGGCGGTCTCCGGCACTCGGAACGACTTCCCGAACCGGATGGCCGGGAGCTCCCCCGAATGCACCAGGCGATACACGGTCATCTTGGACACCCGCATCATCTCGGCGACTTCGGCCACGGTGAGGAAGCGGACGTCGGCAGTGTCCTGCGTCATCGAACCCCTCCTGCGCCTCTGGAAACCCGCTTGAACGGCGCCCCGAGGACCGGAACGCCGCATGGCAACTCTAGAGGGCCGACGCCCGCCCTGTACATCCCCTGTGTGAACGGTATGGGGGCCGGGCTACGGGCGGAGCTTCTTCGTGACCGACTGCACCGCGTGGGTCACGTCCGCAGCGACCTTGCCGACCGATCCGGCGACCGCCTTGGCCTGGTCCGGGAGTGACAGCGCCGCGAAATCGACACCGTCGTCCTGGTAGTCGACGCTGAGGAACGGGATGAGCCAGTCCTCCACGTCCTCGAGCGGCGCCGAGTCCAGGCTGTAGTAGCGGTGCTGGCCCTCCTCGCGCACCTCCACGAGCTCTGCTTCGCGCAGGACCTTGAGGTGCTTGGACACCGTCGGCTGGCTGAGGCCGAGCTGCGCGACGATCTCGGAGACGCTCGTCCCGGTGCCACCGTGCCGTTCGAGCAGCAGCGCGAGGATGTCCCGCCTGGTGGTGTCAGCGATCACGTCGAAAATGTCGGCCATGCTCCAACGATAGTGATGGAGCGCACGGAGTACCATTGCCTCCGGCGCAGTCCTGAGGTGTTGAGGGGTCAGATGAGCGGCAATGCCATGGGGCGTCGTCCCTCGATCACCGTCCGTCACGGACTCGCGAGGGTCAGGGAGGCCGTCAGCGACTTCGCCGCGAAGTCGACCTCGCGGTTCGCCATCCTCGTGTTCAGCTTCCTGATCTTCGTCTTCACGATGCTGTTCTCGCTCCCCATCGCGAGCGCCGACCGCCAGGTGACCCCGATCGCCGACGCCCTCTTCACCGCCGTCTCCGTCATCTGCGTCACCGGGCTCTCGACCGTCGACATGGCCACGCACTGGTCGCTCTTCGGTCACGTGCTCGTGTTCATCGGCGTCCAGATCGGCGCGCTCGGCGTCCTGACCCTGGCCTCGATCCTCGGGTTCGTGATCGCCCGACGACTCGGGCTCCGCCAGAAGCTCATGGCGGCGAGCGACACGAACCCCCTGCGGTCGCACCACGGCCCCGTCGCCGAGGGTCAGGCGGTCCGCCTCGGGGAGATCGGCAACCTGCTCGTCACCGTCGCCGTCAGCGCCCTCGTGATCGAGGCGGCCCTGGCGGTCCTGCTCTTCCCTCGCATGCTGCTCGACGGCATCAACCCCTGGGACGCCGCCTGGAACAGCGTCTACTACGCGGCCATGGCCTTCACCAACACCGGCTTCACGCCGAACGCCGAGGGGCTCGCGGCCTTCGAGAACGACTACTGGTTCCTCAGCATCCTCATGCTCGGGGTCTTCCTCGGCAGCATCGGCTTCCCGGTCATCTACGCACTGAGCCGCAACTTCCGTCGGCCGAGCCGCTGGTCGCTGCACGTCAAGCTCACGCTCGTCACGACGATCATCCTGTTCTTCGCCGGGGCGCTCGCCTTCATCCTGCTCGAGTTCAACAACCCCGAGACCTGGAACAAGTGGAACCTCTGGGACACGATCTTCCAGGGGTTCTTCCTGTCGGCCATGACGCGGTCGGGCGGCTTCTCCACCGTGGACATCGGCGACCTCAACGGCTCGACCCTGCTCGTCGCCGACATGCTCATGTTCATCGGCGGTGGTTCCGCCTCGACCGCCGGCGGGATCAAGGTCACGACGCTCGCCGTCCTGTTCCTGGCGGCGTTCGCCGAGGCCCGCGGACGCGAGGGCGTGGAGGTCTTCCGCCGCCGGATCCCGCAGGACGTGCTCCGCGTCGCGGTGAGCGTCGTCCTCTGGGGTGCGACGATCGTCGCCCTGTCGACGATCGTCATCCTGCAGATGACGAAGGCCCCGCTCGACCACGTGCTGTTCGACGTCATCTCCGCCTTCGCGACCGTCGGGCTGAGCACCGGCCTCGTCGCGGACCTGCCCGACGCCGGGGTGTACGTCCTCGCCGTCACCATGTTCCTGGGCCGCGTTGGTACAGTGACACTCGCTGCAGCCGTGGCCGCGAGTCAGAGCGGCCAGCTGTTCAAACGACCCGAAGAGAGGCCCATCGTTGGTTGACCGCATCAAGCACGACGCCCCGGTCCTCGTCATCGGACTCGGTCGGTTCGGTGCGGCCTGCGCCGGCGAACTCGACCGACTCGACCGCGAGGTGCTCGCGATCGACGACAACTCCGACCTCGTGCAGAAGTGGTCCGACCGGGTCACCCACACCGTGCAGGCCGACGCGAAGAACATCGAGGCGCTCCGGCAGATCGGTGCGCAGGACTTCTCGGTCGCGGTCGTCGCGGTCGGATCCTCCATCGAGGCGAGCGTGCTCATCACCGCCAACCTCGTCGACCTCAAGATCCCGCAGATCTGGGCCAAGGCCGTCTCGCAGTCTCACGGCAAGATCCTCGCCCGGGTGGGGGCGAGCCACGTCATCTACCCCGAGCGCGAGGCCGGCGAACGCGTCGCCCACCTCGTGTCGGGCCGCATGCTCGACTTCATCCAGTTCGACGACGACTTCGCGCTCGTCAAGATGTACCCGCCGAAGCCCATCCGCGGGCTGAACCTGACGGAGTCGGGCGTCCGGACGAAGTACCGGATCACGGTCGTCGGGGTGAAGTCACCGGGGAAGCCCTTCACGTACGCGACCGCCGACACCGTCGTGTCGAACCACGACCTCATCATCGTCTCCGGCACGTCGGCCGACATCGAACGCTTCGCCTCACTCGAGGGCTGAAGCCTCCTCAGGTGAGGCTACGCGCGTAGCAGCGCGACTGCGGCTCGTCGACGTACGGCCCGAACGCCTCGATCGGTTGGTACCCCTCGCGCTCGTAGAAGCGCATCGCGTCCGGCTGCTCCGTGCCGGTCTCGAGGAGGAGCTCTGCGAGACCGAGCGACCGCGCTTCGTCCTCCAGTGCCCGCAGGAGCGCGGTGGCGACGCCGGTCCCCCGGGCCTGCTGTACGACGAACATGCGTTTGATCTCAGCCCGGTCCGCGCCGAGCATCCGCAGGCCGCCGCAGCCGAGCGGGGTGTCGTCGACGTCGCTGGCGAGCAGGAAGAGCGTGATGTCGGCTGCGGTCGGCGGTGTCCCGGGTTCGTGATCGTCGCTTCCGTACCGCGCATCGAGTTCGCGGCGTTGGGCGGCCCGCAGCGCGGTTCCCGCCTCGTCGTCCCAGGCCACCCGGCCGATCCTGATCGTCATGCGTGTCCTCCAGTCATTCCGTAACAAGCATTACGGTAACATCGGTTCCGAGGTGATCACGACATGGCAAGAACCAAGGACCCAGCGGCCCAGGCGCGGATCTCGCACGCGGTCTGGGAGGTCCTGGGCGAGCACGGCCCGCACGGGTTGACCCTCCGCGCGGTCGCGGAGCGGGCCGGGTGCACGACGGGCCTCGTCCTCCATCGCTTCCCCGACAAGCGCGCGCTCCTGCTGCACGCTCGCGACCTGCTCCACGAACGGACGGCGGCGCGGACCGAGGCGCTCGAAGCCGCAGCCGAGACCCCGCGTGACGCTCTGCGCGCCGTCCTCCGGCAGGCCCTGTCCCTCACCGACGAGACGCGCCAGGAGGCCCGGGTCTGGCTCGGCTACCTCGCGGCGGCGCTCGACGACGAGGTGCTGGCCGAACGGCACCGTGCGGGTCATGGCGTGTTCGTCGCGCGCACCCGCCGCCTCGTGGCCGAGATCCGCCCCGAGCTCACCGAGGCCGAGGTCGCCGCGACGGCCACCGTCGTCGTCGGATTCATCGAGGGCGTCAGCACCCTGAGCACGGCCGACGACGACCACTACGACGCCGCGGCCCAGCTCGCCGCGCTGGACCGACTGCTGCTCGTCCTCGGGCTCGACGAGACGAGCGACGCGTGATCGTCGTGGAACGGTGGGCGGATGCTCCGGCTCATCGTCGCGAGCGATTCGCCGAGCTCCTCGAGGAGTACCACCGCCGGACCGAGCATGAGAAACTCCTCGGCCGAGCGCCGGGTTTGGACGAGCCCACTCCGACGATCGCCCTCCCCGACCGCTACCGGGTCGAGATCGCCGACCCGGGCACCGCCTTCGCCTCCGAGGAGATCCTCCTGGCCGTCGAGGACGACCGGGTGCTCGGCTGCGTCGTCCTGACGGACGGCCCGTCGCCGGAGCTCAAGCGACTCTGGGTCGACCCCGACGCTCGTCGCCGGGGCGTGGCCGCAACCCTGCTCGAGGCCGCGACGACCGTCTCGCGACTGCGGGGTGACGACACCGTGCGTCTCTCCGTGTGGCATTGGCGATCCGCCGCGATCGCGCTCTACCGGCGGTCCGGCTTCGTGGCGGTCGCTTCCTGGGACGACAGACCCGGCCTCGACTGCTTCGTGCGGTCCTTCGACTGATCCGGCCGCCGTCGGGTCAGGACGCCGACAGCTCCTCGGCGCGTGCGATGGCGGCTGCCGCGGCGCGGTCGAACGTCTCGCTGAAGCCCGCCTCGGCGAGCACGGCGAGCGCCTGCTCCGTCGTCCCCTTCGGGCTCGTGACGTTGATCCGCAGCTGCTCGGCGCTCTCCCCCGTCGTCGCGAGGAGTTCCGTCGCGCCGCGGAAGGTTCCGTTGACCATCACGGCCGCCTGCTCGGGGGTGAACCCGAGGCCGATCGCCGTGCGGGTCAGTTCCTCGATGAGGTAGTAGACGTACGCCGGACCGGAACCGGAGATGGCGCTGAGGGCGTCGATCTTCGATTCGGGGATGACGACCACTTCGCCGACGGTCTCGAAGAGCGCGGTGACGACGGCGAGGTCGTCCTCGCTCGACCGGGTACCCGGCGCGAGCCCGGTGACGCCGAGCCCGACGTAGGACGGGGTGTTCGGCATGGAGCGGAGGACCGACACCGACTCCGGCAGGGCGGCCTCGAAGGCCGCACCGCGGATGCCGGCCGCAAGGCTCACGACGATCGTGCCCGGCTGCAACGCGTCGGCGATCTCGGCGAGGAGGTCGGCGACCAGGTAGGGCTTCACGCCGATCAGGACGATCTTCGCCGCGGCTGCCGCGCGACGATTGCCGTCGGCGTCCTGCTCGAGGGCGATCGAGGTGACGCCTGGCAGCTCGGCGAGAGCCTCCGCCTTGGCGATGGTCCGGTTCGTCACCGTGATGCCACCGTCGACCTCGACACCCGGCTGGACGAGACCGCGGAGGACGGCCCCTCCCATCGAACCGGCTCCGAGGATGGCGATGCTGGGCAGGCTGATCGTTTCACTCACCCTGCGAGTCTAAGCACCTGCATGCTCGGCGGCACGTGCCCGGCCGGGTCAGTCGGCGAGGCAGGCGCCCGACGGGACCGCGGACTGCAGCGACCCGGCGAGCGCGACGACGGGCAGGACCTCGTCCATCGCGAGCGCGTACCCGACCGGCGCGGAGTTCGCGTCGCGGGCGAAGATCACCCCGGCCACCTCACCGGACTCGGTGAGGAGCGGGCCACCGGAGTTGCCCGGCTGCACCGTCCCGGACAGCGTCACGACCTGACGGCTCGTCGGGTTGTTCCCGCTGATGTCGGCGACGAGGCTCGGCCCCACCACGATGACCTGCGCGCCACCGGCCGTGTACGGGCCACCGAACGGATACCCGGCGACGACGGCGTTCGAACCGGGCGCCGGGTTCGGTGCGAGCGGCAGCGATCGGGCGCCGAGGTCGTCGACGCGGATGACGGCGAGGTCGTCGACCGGGTCGAAGTAGACGATCCGTCCTTCCCTGGGCATGGCCCCTGGGACCTCGACGACCGGGTTCGTCACGCCGGCGAGGACGTGCGCGTTCGTCATGACCAGGTCGTCCGCGAAGACGAAGCCGCTTCCGGTGAGGCTCCGCGAGCAGGACTCGGCCGTGCCGCTGATGCGGACCACGGACGCGGAGGCCGTCTGCAGCGCCGGCGTCGAGGTGTCGAGCTGCGGGGCGGCGGGGACGTCCGCGGTTCCGCCGAAGGCCTCGATGACGCGCTGGGCCCCACCGTCGACCACCGTGGAGCGGAGCTGCGCGAGCGTGCTCTTCACCTGCACGGGCGTGACGCGGTCGATCGTGCCGATCACCGCGGACGACCGGACCGCCTGGGCGAGCAGCGGGATGCCGAGGGAGCCGACACCGAGTGCCGCGGTCACGAGGACGAGCGCGGTGACGACGAGGTTGAGGGCGGCACCGAGCAGGCGTTCCAGACCGCGCAGGGGGGTCTTGCGGACGACGGAGCCGATGGCCCCGCCGATGAACGCACCGATCGTGTAGCCGACGGCGAGGACGACCACCGCCGCCGCGACCGCCGCCCAGCCACGCCAGGCCGCATCCGACACCCACGAGGCGACGAGCGGGATCGCGAAGAAGGCGCCGACCCCACCGGCCGCCAGCCCGACGAGCCCGCCGAGGCTCCCGAGGAGCCCCGCACGCCACCCGCGGATCAGGAAGCCGATCAGGACGACGACGAGGATGATGTCGAGGATCACGCCGGGTTGCATCCTGCGATCCTGCCATCACCCGCCGACAACGGGCTCCGGAAGTGCTGGGAGCAGCCGCATCCGGTCAGCGATCCGATCGAGGCGCGGGGATGTCCGGGGCCGTGTGCGGCCTCAGGGGGCGCCGACGCCGCCCGCGCCCCGGAAGAAGTCGGTGAGGAGCGCCGAGCAGCGCTCGGCCTCCACACCCGCGTAGACCTCGACACGGTGCTGCAGGCGCCGGTCGCGCAGGACGTCGTAGACGGAACCGACCGCACCGGCCTTCTCGTCCCAGGCCCCGAAGACGACCCGCGGGATCCGGGCGGCGAGGATCGCGCCGGCGCACATGACGCAGGGTTCGAGCGTGACGACGAGCGTCAGCTCCGTGAGGTGCCAGTCGGCCAGCGCGGCCGCTGCGGCGCGGATGGCGACCACCTCGGCGTGGGCGGTCGGATCGGTGTGCAGCTCGCGCTCGTTGCGTCCGACGGAGACGACCGTGCCGTCCGGGGCGACGAGCACCGCGCCCACCGGGACGTCGTCGCTGGCCAGGGCCGCCTCGGCCTCGGCGATGGCGAGGTTCATCCACGCGGCGAACTCGGCCGGTGCGTGCATCCGTCATCTCCCCGAAATCCTGGTCGCCGCGCGAGCGACTAGATTGATCGTATGCGAGTGCACGTAGCCGACCACCCCCTCATCACCCACAAGCTCACGGTGCTCCGCGACAAGACGACACCGTCACCGGTGTTCCGTGCCCTCACCGAGGAGCTCGTCACGCTGCTCGCCTACGAGGCGACGCGCGGCGTCACGGTCGAGGAGATCACGATCCAGACGCCCGTCACCGAGACGGTCGGCGTCAAGATCAGCGAGCCGCGTCCGCTCGTGGTCCCGATCCTGCGGGCCGGCCTCGGCATGCTCGAGGGCATGGTGAAGCTGCTCCCCACCGCCGAGGTCGGCTTCCTCGGCATGGTGCGCAACGAGGAGACCCTCGAACCCACCACGTACGCGGAGCGTCTCCCCGACGACCTGTCCGACCGCCAGTGCTTCGTGCTCGACCCGATGCTCGCGACCGGTGGCTCGCTCGCGGCGGCCATCGACTTCCTCTTCAAGCGTGGCGCGATGCACGTCACCGCCATCTGCCTGCTCGCCGCCCCCGAGGGTCTCGAGCGCCTCGAGGCCGAGACGGCCGGCAAGGACGTCACCATCGTCCTGGGCGCCCTCGACGAGAAGCTCGACGAGAACGGGTACATCGTCCCCGGGCTCGGCGACGCCGGCGACCGCCTCTACGGCGTCGTCTGACCCCGGCTCCCGCCGACATGAGGCGGATCGTCGTCCATCCCCGCGATGGACGACGATCCGCCTCATCTCAGTTGTGCCGCCAGCTGGCAATCCCCGAGTAACAGAACGTCATCTTCCGCTCGCACTTGACAGGATCCGGGGGATTCCTGTTGTATTGCGGACTATGACGACCAACGCGCCCACCCCGACCTCCTTCGAGGCCCCTGGGAACGCCGGCATGATGATGCCCGGCCGCGCTGTCATGTGCTGTCGAATGTGTCGCTGATCCGACTCCTCCAGCACCGGTAGCGATCCACACGGATCCGCTCCACTGCTCCCAGCACCTCCGAGTCCGCCGCTCCCCCACCAGGTGAGCCGACTCCCGGACGTACCCCGTCCGTACCCGGCCGACGCGCCACTTCCCGGATCGCGGGACCGCAACTGCCCACCGGCAGGCGGGATCACCCCGAGCGCACCGCGCACGATCCGTCGTAGCATCATCACTCCCGAGGACCTCGCACTCATGTCTCTTGCAGCCGTTCAGACCACCCGCCCCACCCGCCAGCTCACCGCCGTCGAGGGTGCGCCTCGGGCCGCGACCCCGCACGTCCGCGCCGTTCCAGCCGGCCCTGAAGCCCGAGGCTTCGTCCTCTACGTCGGTCTCGACGAGGCGAAGGCGGCGGCGGCCGGCACGAGCCTCGGTGAGATCGTCGAGGCCATCAAGGCCCTGACGGCCCAGTTCGCTCCGGAGGCCGAGACGCACGCGGCCGTCGCCCTTGCCCCTCGCGGTGCCGGCGGACGCGACCTCGACGTCGTCCGGCTCGCCCTCCAGGACCCCTCGGCACTCGCGGCCCACCGCGACGAGGTCGACGAGGAGGAGCAGGACCGCGCGCACGCCGGTGTCGTCGTCGACATCTCCCGGAAGCGCCTCGTCCTCGACAACGAAGCTGCGCCGCTCACGTACAAGGAGTTCGAGCTCCTCCAGTACCTCGTCCTCCGCGAAGGACGCACGATCGAGCGCGCGGAGCTCATCTCATCGCTGTGGCGTGCCGGCGACGACGAAGAGGTCCCGAACGAGCGGACCATCGACGTCCACGTGCGTCGCCTGCGCGCCAAGCTCGGCCGCTACGAGGACATCGTCCGCACCGTGCGCGGTGTCGGCTACCGCTTCGACCGCCACGCGGACGTCTCCATCCGCTACGCCAGCACCCCGTCGCCCGACCTGTTCTAAGCCGGTTCGGCGGCCCCACCGACGAGACGACGGGCCCGGTGAGCGGGTGTTCCACTCGCCGGGCCCGTCGGACGTCCTGCGTCAGATGACGCGCGGCTTCTTCGGCTTCTCGCCCGGTGCCGGGACCGGGCGCATCGCGAGCTTCCACACGCCGAAGACGGCGATCGCACCGGCGACGACGAAGAGCACGAGCGCGAACCAGGGCGCACTGGCCGCCTCACCGAGCACGACGATGCCGATGCCGACGGCGACGAGTGGGTCGACGACGGTGAGGCCCGCGACCACCAGGTCCGGCTGTCCGCTCTGGTGGGCCTTCTGGACGAAGAACCCACCCACCCCGGCGGCGACGAGCAATGCGATGATGCCGACGACGGTGAGACCCTCGAAGTTCTGCGTGATGACCCGGTTGATGACGACCTTCGCGAGGGTCACGACGAAGCCGTACAGGACGCCTGCCGCGACCACGTAGAACACCGTGTGCAGCTTCCGGCGCCACAGGGCATAGGCACCCGCGAGGGCGAGGGTCACCACGGTCAGCATGATGAGGATGATGATGAGCTGCGGCTGACGGATCGGCTCCTCCACCGCGTAGAGCGCGGCGACGATCACGAAGAGGCCGATACCGGCGACGCACAGCACCATCGCGCGGGTCTGCTCCTTGGTGATCTTGACCCGGGTGACCCTGGCGTTCAACAGTGCCGTGATCACGAGGGCGATCGCCCCGAGCGGCTGCACGACGATGAGCGGCGCGAAGGCCAGCGCGACGAGCTGGAAGACGATGGCCAGGCCGAGCAGCAGGGTGCCGATGAGCCAGGACGGGCGACCGAGCAGCTGCGGGAGCTGCTTCAGCCCGAACGCCGACGAGGCCGCCTCGACCTTCCCGACGCCTCGGGACTGGAGCTGGGTCCCCACCGCCAGGAAGAAGGCGCCGACGAGGGCGATCGGGATGCCGATCGCCTGGTACGGCGTCACGCTGATCGTCGGGATGTCGAGATCGACCGCGGCCCGAGCGGACTGCGCGACGACGCCCGCGGTACCCGACATCAGGAGGGCGCCGGCCGCGAGGACCGGGAACGACGTGGCCGCCATCACTTCGCCGCCGCGCTCGTGCCGACGGCCGCCGTCTCGGCGTCACCGAGTTTGTTCTCCGGGACCACCTTGGAGTCCTGGCTCGGGAAGACGACCTTCTGCACGATGATGATGATCGATGCGGCGACCGGAATCGCGACGAGGGCGCCGAGGATGCCGCCGAGGGCACCGCCACCGAAGGCCGCGATGACGACGAGGGCGCCGGGGACGGCGACCGCCTTGTTCATGATGCGCGGGCTCAGGACGTACGCCTCGATCTGCATGTAGATCAGGTAGTAGATGATCGCGATGAGCGCGGTGACCGGCGAGACGAAGAGGCAGAGCGCGCTGTTCACGATCGAGGCGCTCAGCGTGCCGACGAGCGGGATCATCGAGCCGATGAACGCCAGCAGGGCGAGCAGCGGCGGGAAGGGCGCTCCGATGATGCTGAGGAAGATGAAGCTCAGCACACCGTTGACGAGCGCGAGCCCGACCTGTCCGACGACGTAGCGTCCGACGGCCTGCGTGATCTCCTCGAGCACCTGCGCGAAGCCCTCGCGGCGGTAGGCGGGGAGGAAGCGGTACGTGACGGCCTTCATCGAGCGCAGCGACGCGAGGAAGTACAGGGTCAGGATGAGGACGATGATCGAGCCGGTGATGCCCGATGCGACGCCCGCACCGACCGCGACGATGCCGCCACCGATGTTCAACAGGTTGTTGGGGTCCTTGAGGAAGGAGAACGCGTCGTTGAGCGCCGAGTCGATGTCGAGGGTGTTCCCGATCGTGTTCTGGACCCACGCGACGAAGTCGCTGTTCAGGAACTGCTGCGAGATCCGGGGGTAATCGCTCACGAAGTTGGAGATCTGCGTCACGAGCAGCGGCACGATGGCGAAGATGATGCCGACGAACGCGCCGATCACGGCGAGGAAGACGACGGCGATGGCGAGGCCGCGCGGCAGCTTCTGCTCGAGCCAGGAGACGAGCGGGTCCAGGCCGAGCGCGATGAACAGTGCGACGCCGACGTAGATGAGCGTGGTGCTGAGCTGCGTGACGATGCTGCCGATCACGAGCGCGACGAGCACGCCTATACCCCCGACGAGGCCGATGCGGAACGCGTTGATGCGCACGCTCGGAGCCGAGGGCTGGAGGGCCGCGACCACGGCTGCCGACGGTGGCGAGGAGGCTGCGGCCTTCGCCGCGCGCTCCTGCTTGGCCTCCTGGTGCTTGGCGCGCCTGGCCTCGCGCTCCTCCGGGGTGGAGGAGAACCCGGGCAACCGGAGTTTGGGGGTCTTCATCGTGCGGTCTCCTCGGTGGTGATGCGATCGTGGTGCGATCGTGGTGCTGGGGCGTTCACATGGATCGCCGCTCTGTGCCTACAGTAGTGAGACGGAGCCCGGCTCGCAGATGTCACGGTCGGGTGTGACGAAACCGCCGGAAGTTGTCTCGGCCGGCACAGAGAGGTGGCAGGCGGTGGGTGTCGATCCAGTGCGCAGGTCGGGCGGCCTCCTCGAGCAGGCGACCGACCGGACGCTCGTCGAGCGGTGCGTCGACGGCGACACCCGCGCGTTCCAGGTCCTCATCACGCGCTACGGCCGGATGATGAAGGCGTACGCCGTGCGACTCACGCGCTCCTCGGCGGACGGCGACGACGTCGTCCAGGAAGCGCTCATCTCGGCCTGGAAGCGGATCGACACGCTCGAGGACGGCGCGATGGTGAAGAGCTGGCTGATGCGCATCGTCAGCCGCCGCGCGATCGACCTCATGCGGCAGCGGAAGGACACCGAGTCGACCGACGACGCCATCATCGAGGCCCCGGAGCGCGACGGTCCCGAACGGCGAGCCGAAGCGTCGTCGCAGCTGGGAGCATTGTCAGCAGCACTCGACAGACTGCCGCACGGACAGCACCAGGCTTGGGTGCTCCGCGAGATCGGCGGATACTCGTACGAGGAGATCGCCGAACAGCTGGGGCAGAGCGTCGCCAGCGTCCGAGGGAG
>Ga0308160_10001124_pt1 | contig 40530 bp, 56 predicted proteins | sample PhyFR1_FD_201036 | JGI IMG/M metagenome (GOLD analysis project Ga0308160, IMG submission 201036) | Phyllosphere microbial communities from UC Gill Tract Community Farm, Albany, California, United States - DLSLF.R1 | ecosystem: Host-associated > Plants > Phyllosphere > Unclassified | place: USA... | reverse complement strand
CGATGTCATTGAACTCTTGTGGAGTAGGGAAGTTGTTCCAAGAGGGATTGAGGGAGGAGGGGGGACGTTCGAAAAGGAGAAGAGCTGATCTCTCCCTTTTTTTTTTAGATCAATCCATCAGATATCTTTGGGGCTGTTCTCGATTCAAGTCTCTGATCAGCTCGGGCAAACCCGCGAGGTGAAGAAAAAAACTTACCGATCATGCGAGACTCTGGGGAATTCTTCTCTTCTCGCTCAGGTCCGTTCAAATCCTCTGCTCCGCCCTTCTCAGTCGGATTCCTTCACCGTCGTTGTCGAGCGTAGTAGTCGGTTATGCGAGTTGAAGCGTTGCGGAAGTGGACCAAGATTCGATCCTCCTTGAGGCGACTCTGCGAAAGTTTCATTAGTGCGAAGTCCGACTTGTGGGGTCTTCGTCCTGATCGAGGAATGCGGTCGGAGCACTTCTCACACTTGATCGAGCCTCCGAAAGCAGCGGACGGGCGAGGGAAGCTCCAAGAGGAGGGAGACGATCGAAGCGTGAGAAAAAGTTGCGAAGGAAATGAGATCGGGAACTTCGACCTTGACCTCGAAGCATTGCCTACGAGATTGCACAAAGTATTGTAATCGATGAGACGAGTCGAGCTAGCATGTCGACTCCTGTTCAAAGAGTTTCAAATCAGCTGGAGCGAATCGAGACAGCGTTCTGACAAAATTTACCGCGTCTTTTGGTACCGTGCTTCGCCGGAACTGCCCTGCGCTGTTCCATGGATCTTGAGCGCATCATGAGCATACAAAGCCGCGCAGTCTGGCACTCGAGATGAAACTGATCCAGGCGTTCGAGCGAAAGAAGTCGAACCAAACCTGCAAGACGAAGAAGGAGTAGGAAATTAGTCGGAAAACTCGCTTCCACAGCCCGCATCGACGTACCTATGATCTACAGCCTCCGACTAAAGCTGCTGGGTGAGTGAGTCTGGGTCATCGAACGTTGTGCCACGGCGAAAGATGCGAAACTCGTCAAAATCACTTGAAAGCTAGTCGAGATCGAACATTGAGAATGCTCAGAAGCCAGAGATCGGACTATTGTCGGTGACGGTCGTTGCGAGCGTGAGCACTTCATGATTATGCAAGCGAGAGCAGCGAAGGATGAAATAAGCGTTTCGAGCGAAAGTTCCTGGCCTGTCGGCATCGTCGCGAGACACTTTCGCAGCACAGCTGGAGGGATTAGGTCTAAGGAATGCTCTGTCCAATTGTATTTGTCAGCGGAGGTGTTGAACAAGGCTCTGAGGAGGATCTGACTGACTGACCTGTTTCCACAAGCGTTCCATCTTCGTCGTGCGCACTCGTGAGTATCTAAGCCAGTCTGCATGATCACAGAGACTTGAGCGAGAGTTTGAACCGAAGCGAATGAACAGTTGAACCCTAACGAATCCCTCCCTCTCAACGAGGAGTTTCCCTTTCTCTCACCACCCACTCAAACTCCCTCCAAAGATGCCTATCGCTCCTGTCACCGGTATGCTCCGAAAGCATGTAAGTCCACTCTTTGCTTCTCTACCTCCTCTCTCTCGTCTGGATCGAGAGAAACACCTACAATTTCTTGATCATTTCAATTCGTTCAACTCGACTCGTACATCCTCTGGACACTCTCCGAGGCTCCTACGACCCATCCATAACCCTCTGAATTCTACCTGAACCTCTGTGCTGACGCTACGAGTGTTTGTTGATGTGTTTTAGCTCCTCACTCATCTCTCGGTTGGAATGGGTGGTGGACTCGTAGCTGGTTACACTTACTGGTTCGTACTCCACACTCTACTTACTCTCTCATATGCGAATACCCTAGCTAATCAGATTGAGAGTTGTAATAGGTACACCCTTCATCTCCCCAAGACTGAGAAGCGAGACCAATGGTAATCAAACCTCTCACCCTCTTCCTTCTCTCGAATGGCCCTGATAGGATTGTGAGTAACTTGTAGGTACCTTGAACAACAAGCTGCTAAGCAGTAGATTGGAGTTCGTGAGTTGGGTTCAAGAGTTTCGTCGGATTCCAAGTTCGAGGGGGACTGATTCTGGATTGGACGCGCGTAGTGGTGCAGAATTCAAGTGAGGTGGTATGTCGCAATATAAGGACGGGTTCTCTATTTAGCTGGGAGTTTTGCCCTTCGCGAGTCTTCGCCGAGTTTCTTCTTTCCTCACGCACCTCTCTTTCTCTCTCTTTCCTTCCTGCTCCTTGACTCCACGCAAAACCAAGACGACAACACAAATGGCTATTGCACCAATTCAAGGAGCTTTACGTCGCCACGTACATTGCTTCTCCTCTTTCTGTTTCTCTTTTGAAGCGCAGCCTATAACCCACTTTTCACACCGAATGAAACAGCTCATCATGAATCTCGCTATGGGAATGGGAGTCGGTGTAGTAGGTGGGTATGCTTTCTGGTGAGTTCAGCGCTTCCCTCCTTCACCCTGAAAAAAGGAGCGGTTCTCTCGATTCTCGAGGAAAGGGAGGGACAAATCTCGATGATACTGACACGTTATTGAAATAGGTATGGGTTCCATCAACGTAACGGTAACTACCCTATCCCGCCCCATTCCCGTCTCGCCAGATTCCAACCTAGTTTACTCATTTCTCATTCATTCGTTTCCTCATCTACTCCCCTTCCCGTTTCCAAACCTGCGTCACGGTCTCTCAATAGCTACGATTCGTGATAGGTACTACCTCGAGCTTGTGGAAAAGAGGAAAGCTGAGGGAATGTGAGGAGGGAGACGGAGAGGGCGGGGAAAAAGTGATTGTCGAAACAATGGAGACCTGATCGAAGGAAAGGGTTTTCTAGCTTGTCGTTGCGTCGAGGGTGGAAAGGTTTTTGCCGTTCCTACTGTTGAACGTTGCGAGCGGAACGAGGAAGAGAGGTTCGTCACGCGAGTCGAGGTGATTCTCCCTATTTGAATTTTTCGACGACCGAATCCTCCAAATCCCTTTCCCCCAAGCCCTCCCTGACGTTGTGCACGACAAATCTTCGTCTCTACCACCTCGCTCTATGATCATACATTCACTCCTCGTCCATCTGTGCCGCCGCCTTGAGATCGATCAACTCTGCTTGAATCTCTTCTTTCTCCTCTCGAATCTGTTCTGCCAACTCCTTTCGTCTAGCGCAAGGTTTAACGAACGTAAATATCATCAATCAGGTCAACTGTGAAAGAGAGGGAACGAGAGAGACTCACTCCTGATCTTTCTCGTTGATAGATTGCGAAAATTCCAATTCTGGTTGTAAAGTCGATAACCTCCTCAATTGATCCCTCTCGAGTGTCTGTCCTCAATCACTACTTATCAGCACAATGTCGGGGAGTAGCAAGCGGTTCTGAACTAACGATTTTAATCCTTTTCGATTCTAGTTCCTCTACTTTTTCAACCACTCTCGCTAATCTCGCTTGATCTAATTCCTCCTCCAGTCTCTTCTTCAACTCACTGATTTCTCCCTTGACTTCCAATAGCCCCGCAAAGGAGATAGAGAGCAATTGTTCTAATTCTTGCGGATTAGGTGGTCTAACATGTAGACTACTCTGTGATTCACTCGTACAGCTTGTCGAGGAGCGAGTAGAGGGATCTGTCGGTTCTGGTGAGGGAGCTAGCAGGTCTGAAGGGTTGGAGAGCGAAATTGGAGTCGAAGTTAAGAATGAATTCATTGCTGATTCTAACTCGTGGAGGAGGGAATGGCGTGTCTCCCATGCTTTAGTGATGCTTGTGAGTGTGTCGAGTAGCGAGACGGGAGCAGGAGACATGGTTGAGATTCCAAAAGTGAGGTGTAGAAAGTCACAAGATTTCGCAAGATTTCTCTCTCGAGACCGATTTCATGATTCGGAAGAGTAGTGATGCAAATGCGAATTATCCGAGTCATTCCCTCACTACTGAAGGAGAATCAACTCGAAAGTCCCTCTTCCCGTCCTTTCAAAAACCAAAACTGAAAACTGAAAAAACCCCTTCATGATATCTCGTTCCATTCTTTAACTTTCACTGCCACATTTAGTAGGGAGCAGCAGCAGATTGACATTGCTTGAGCATATCGAGGTAGTAAGCGCAAGATTGCGTATCGTTCTGAGTTGCGTTCAAACACGAAACGAAGTCTATTCATGCCTCGTTTCTTTCGTCAGCTCCCGCTTCCTTCGTCAATGGCAATGAAACCTAGACGTACCCTTCGCTTGAATATCGCATTTCCCTCCGACGTTGGTAGCTTGAACAAACTGTGATTGTTCTTGAGGAGTTACTGGGGCTTGAACTTCTTGTTGTTGAGATCCTCCTCCTCCGAATAACATGTTGGAGAGTCCGTGACCCATTGTTGAACCGACAGCTACACCAGCTGCGGTAGATGCCATCTGTGAGGGAGGAAGAGGGGAGGTCAATATCGAAGATTGCGGAAAAAGGGAGAATTCTCGTTTTTGATTCGTCTTTCAGCGCTATCCTCCCGAATTGTTGTCTCGCTCCCAGTTTGTCTTTCCATACGACGATTCCATCCTCTGGTACTTCTGACCTTGTCATCCTTTCTCCCTCTGTCCTCTCAATATTACATCGCCACCTTTTCTCCCCTTCCTTGCCTCGCGATCGCTTGATTCTAGGGCTCGTCCTGAAGCTTGATACTTACGTTAGCGAACATTCCACCACCCTGTGCCGGCGCAGCTGGAGCGTGAGCCGGAGGATGAGCTCCATAAGCCTGAGGAGGTTGAGCCGCTCTGTCAAAATAGTACACACGCAGACTCGTTAGCTCCTCCTGACAGATTGTACAGAAGAGGGAGGAGAAAGGACTCACTGAGTGTGTGCACCTCTTGATTGTTGTTGTTGAGGGGCTGATCGAGGTGCAGGAGCCGGGCGAGCGGCAGGACGGGAGGATCTGGTTTGACGAGGCATGGATATTCGAGTTGTGTGTGTGTGTAGCGTTAGGTTCGGAAAAGTTCGAGTAAGTGGAGGAGGGTGAGAGATCGCACTTTAATTTCTTCCATCGACTTCTCACTTTTTCGGCAATTTGTTATCGATTGCGTGGCCTCCTACGACGCTTCTGAGGGTAGCACTGCTCTGTACTACTCTGGATTCATCTGTGACTGGCTCTGCCGCTGCCCTTTCATCGTCTCTCGCTTCGTTTCCTTTGCCTCTGATTCGGTTATTCGCCTCTTCCGCTCGACAACCCTCTGTTGGTGATGGCAAGTAGAGGTACATCGCTTTGTCATACCTCGTGCTATGCCGGAAGAAGGTGGGGGAAGGTTCAGGTTGAGTCGTGGTCGAGCACTGTCGTCGTTTCTATTCCAATGAAATCGAAAATAGGTGGCGACGACTCAGCAACAGCTTCCGACGGAACGCTATCACCTTGCTGGGGTCCTCGAAGACTTGAAGATGCTGTTCATGCTCTCGGAGGAAAACTGGCTTGTCAAGGCTCGCAGAACGAGTCTTCCTGAGCCTGAGGTTCTGTCTGTTTCCATTCTCTCGTTCGAGTACTGAGCTCGGCCGACTCAGAACGACACGCCCTGAGAGATAGCAATTATGAGCGTCCTCTAGAGCGTCCTGAGCTCTAAAAGTCGCCTTACAACGTTGCGAGGCGAGCCTTCCAAGACGAACGCGAAGGAAATGTTGCGATTCCTTCGAGCGTGGCATCGGAACGCGTTCTCCCTGATTTCCGTAGGAGTGGAAGATATTGACGATACCTTGTAATCCGCAAAGAGAGGAGAAGAGTCAATGTTGTTGTCCGCTTCCCGCGAAACTCGATTATCGTCGATCCCATTGACGAACCGAAACTCGCCTCCCTTCCTCTCTCGAACCGCTCAACAACGATACAACACAATACTCAATCACTCGAATTCCCTCATCAGGGATACAGTCAGATTCAAACTCTCTATCAACTCCTCTCTTCCCCACTCCTCAGCCTCCTTATCTCACCTCCCTTCCCGATTCAAACTCGCTCTTCCACCTCTCAAACCCCAATCAGCAAATCCTAGATCGTCTGTAGACGATCCTGCGTATGCCCTTCAGCTCAAACCAGCTTCAATATGCCTCAAACTCTCCCTCTGTCGATTCGGATAGGACTCACCCTTCACTCAATGCGACTGAACGAGAATCACCACCGGATAGACTAGGTAGAGTGGTACAACCACAGTCACTCAAGTGAGTTCTCCTTGTCTCCCAAAGTCAGGAAGAGGAGAGATAGACTGATTCGGTCAACTCGACGACATGGCAGGCACCCCTCTCTACTATCGAATATTCGTCGCACTTGGACAGCCACAACAGATTCTACATTGAACAACGCACAGGGAGAGTCGCAGAGAACGCGAAAGGCAAAGACCGCGACAGAGAGGTCGGAATTGATCGGGAGTGGTGCTGAACTCGAGGTTGAGGAAGATGATCGATTCATCAATGAGGATCAAAGGGAAGAAGCAGAAGTCACAGATGAGCCGGTACCGGAGATGGGAGACAGGGTACTTTGGGCGAAATGGGATTCGTTAGAACAAGGTCAAGGAGAATCGAGGTTAGTCGCTTGCTGCTCATCTATATCTCTAAGCTTGACTAATAGTGGTGACCTGTGTGACTAGACGGGTGCTTGTGATCGCTTACAAGAGTGGAGCTTTCGCGATTTGGGATTGCTCGAACCTCGACTCTTGGTTCGAACTACTCAGTCTTCGCTCTCTCGAATCCGCTCTCGAGCCCGGAACGTCGAAACGCTTCACTCGAGGAATCGGAGCTACCATCGATTCCGTCATCTTACCGCCGAGTTCAACACAGTCAGCTGAACCGACTATCGCAATCGTCACTCGTCGACCAAATTCCTCTTCATCCCACGTCCTCCTCTACTCCCTTCACTCACATCGCATCAGTTCAAGCTTCGACGTCGCTGGTACCACTCATCGAATCACTGCCAATCGCCGATTCCTCTTCATTTCGACCACTTCACCTCTCGCCATTCACGTCTTTTCTCTCCCTTCTTTCCGGCCCGCCCCTTTCTCGCCAATCACAGATTTAGTCCCTTCTCCCTTCGACGGCACTCCAGTCTTCTCAGTCGGAACTGGAGGTCGTCTCTTAGCCTACGCGACTGATCGACCCATTCATTCTTCTCGACTCGATCGATCTCCTGCGAAACCTGGAGCTGGATTACTAGCTCACTCGGGGCTTTTCGACTCTGAGATCACGCCGATTGCTGGAACTTCTGACTTCTTCGGACGGAGTCAAGGAGGAGGAGGAACAATGATGAGTGAAGCGGGACAAGTTGGAGGAGAGGTAGCGAGGAAAGTCGGTGAAGGAGTCTTGAGCGGTGTCAAGGCTATCGGAGGAGTGGGAATGAATTACTGGATGACGAGGAGTACGAACAGTCGGAATCAAGAAAGTTCGAATTCGTCAAGCGCAGAGTCCAAGTTTTCGAAATCCGCTCCAGTCAATACGGTTGCTGGATTCGGAAGGAGGTTGTCGGTACCGAGCGCACTCTCTGCATCGTCAAGTCGTCCGTCCTCAGCTGGTTCAATGTCGACCGATTCGGCTCACTCTACAATCGCAGGAACCGTCATTGTCGTCGACCTCCTCCCTTCCTCACCTCGACAATCTCGCTCGAATCGCCCTGCCTCGTCTTCTTCGCTCAAGACGATTGCGCACTTCCGACCCTACTCCCACTCGCTCGCACTCCTCTCCTTCTCTCCCTCGTCAACATCGATCCTCACAGCCTCGACTCCGGCTCACTCCTTCGACATCTTTGAGCTACACCCTTCTTCACCAATTGGAGCTTCGGCACTTCAAGCCGTTCCCTTGTCCTCCGACTCGAACAGTGGAAAAGTTTGGCATCGTTACAGACTTCAAAGGGGTTACAGTTCGGCTCGAGCGACTTCAGCTTCCTGGTCAAACGATGGAAGGTGCGTCGCTGTTGGGACAGGGAAGGGCACCTCTCACGTTTACGCGATCTTACCGATGGGCGGTCGACCGATTCTCGAACATCATTTCGACCCGAAAGTTTCGAATCTCGACGAATTACCCTCCCTCTCGGTCACTCTCTCTACCATCGCTAGAGTTCGCCCATCGTCAACCTCGACGATAGAAGATTCATCTCAGCTATCTTCAGCTTTCCCCTCCTTCACCTTCGTAGCCAAACCCGATTCCTTCGCTTCCTCTTTCCGACCAGACCGATCTTCCACCTCCGGTTTCTCGTCGAGATCCTACTCAGCAAAGATCGCACCGATTCAAGATCTCCTAGTCTTCCATCCTTCACATTCTTCAGCTCATCTACATCGACTATCTGTAACCGATTCTTTACCGTCACCTTCCTCTGCCGTAGCCGCTGCAAGTCGAGGCGAAGTAGGGAAACTCGCGACTACTGCTGTCAGTGGGTTGAGTCAATTGATGAAGTCGAGAGGAGGGTTCGGAGGGAACGGATCAACGGGAGGAAATGGGAATGGAGTGACTGGAGATGTCAAGAGAGAATGGATTGTCAGCTGCAGCGCAAAGGCAGAGTGGAATTTGACGAGAGATGACGCCGAGGACGATGTTGTCGAGCGAATTGGAACGCTGAGCGATAAGATTGCGGGGAATTCGAAGAAATTTGGAGGCCTCAGGTGAGCATCCCATCTCGCGTTCTTCACACGACAGTCTCTCATACTGACGCTCTGCTTGAGCAATAGGTATTCGGCATTCGCAGAGATCGAAACTTTCAGTCGTTCCCCTCGTGTCCTCCCTCGTTCGATTTACCACTCTCAGCAATTCGCTTTCTTCTCCTTACCATCGGATCATCTCAAATCGGCTTCCCTCGGCGACTACTCTCTCCGTGGATCTCGACGCCTCGAGATGCGCTCGCAAGTTCTCGTTCGACAAGGTGAATCGACCATTTCGAACGACTTCTCTACCTCTTCCTCATCTCCTATCCCAGTCGAACCCGCTTCTTTCGATCAACCTATCAAGACCGCTATGCAAACCGTTCTCGACCAAGAAGCTATCCTCTCTCCTGGATCTCCGAAATTCCCTGCTCCTTCTTTCCCCGTCGGGATTCCAGGCAAGCAAGGAAGTTGGAGGGACTCAATTCCAATTCGATCAGTTGCTCCAGCTGCGATCGAGGGACTCGGACGAGTACGACAAGGGTTGGGAAGAGTCAAGTTACCAAAAGCAGGAGAGATCGTCGGTGCCGCGAGGAGGAGGAGTTCAGCCGCTGCGAGCTACATCAACTCGAATCAAGCTGCTTACTCGAGCTCTATCTCGTTCGAAGACGATGATGCAGTCTTTGCAGACAGGCTCGCTGTGGAAGAGATGGGAAGCGCTAGTACTGCATGTACAAGTGAAGGTGACGAGGGAAGAATGTCGAAGGAGGAGGAGGAAGACGAAGGTAGAGATGCTGTCGATGAATGGGGATGGGATGAAGCTACGGAGGATCTCGCTCAAGCTCTCAAGTCATCACCTCTATTGACTGACGACACTCTCAGTCAACCTCCTTTCGATGACGATTTCGACAACTTTGAACTCGAACTTTCCGCACCTCCTCCATCAACTATCAAGCCTTTCTCTCCCCCCTCACTCGACGCCGACCTCGTCACTTCTGTTCCCTCCATCTCAACACGCGCCACTCCCGTCAACGTAGCCCCAATGCGAGATGAATCCCCTGACTCTTCTCCCTCTGCTCGCCCTATCAACCCTCTCCTCGAAATCCACAAACCCGCTACTATCTCGCTCTCTTCATCTCCTGCATCAGTCTCATCCAACAGCTCATCTAATGGAGGAGGAGGAGGAGGAGGAGGAGGAGGCAAGAAGAAGAAGCGAAAGTAGAATACTCTGCTTACATCCTCATCTCCGTTTCCTCACTCGCAACCTCGTTCTTCTCCACTCCATACGCATTCCGCATTTTCACTTCTCCTTGAACATTTGAATTACCTCACGTCTATATCGATATCCTCCCTTGCTTCGTATCGTCGTCGTCGTCAAGTAACCCGAACACAAATACACCAAGAAAGTAAGTACACCCTCAATTAGTCCAATCAGTTTGTAATAGTCTGCTCCCTTTCTCTCTTTTCACTATGCTTGTATTATTATAGTTTGATTGTAGTTTGTCTAGCTCTTTGCGCTTTGACTTTGCTGAAATCGCTTATTTCTTGAGCTTTTCTCGCTCTCTTCTCGATAGTGTAGAGAGGGAGACAAGCTATCTACAAGAATGATACAAGAGATTCACGCCAACAAGAAGTAGACAAGCGACAAAGCGACAAGAATCGACACATAGAACAAAACAAAAACCTTTCGCACACAAAACTCTGTTCAAGCAGAACCTCTGTTTCCGAAGGTATCTTTGGTTTCGACGTTCCCGAGAACGCTTGTTAATGTGGCGGAAGTCGCGATCGACGATCCCCGGATTGTACGAGATTGATCTTCCTCCTCCTCGTCCGCCTCTTGTATCTTCTCCCCTTCTTCCTTCTCTTCGTTCTCCTTGTTTGTGTTCTCACTGCTAGATACAGAAGGAGGAGGGTGCGGAGCTTGCTCTTCTATAGCTGTACGAGCCTTACGAGGAGCAATGTAAACTCCTAAGAAAGTAGTGCTTCTAGCTTTCTTCTTCTTGCGCTTTGGGCTTGGAGCAGTAGATTCAGTGTCACTACTAGAGAGTGAGGTGAGCTGAAATATGTAGACGTCGAACACACAGTCAGGCAAGGACTTTTGCAGAAAAGCGGGACGACGGGTCAGAAAAAGAAAAGCTTACAGGACTGAGATTGCCATCATCCACTTCCTCCTGACGACCTTCACCAGCTCCTTCATCCAATTCATACATTCGACCCGTCTCTCTGAGTGAACCAGACGCGACAAGCGCAGTGAGAGCAGTAGTGACGTTTTCGTCGAAGTTCGGAACGTGCTCAAGAGCGACGTTCTCCTTCTTGACTGTAATTGTCAGATTCCTCTCGTATCAGTCTACATTCAAGTCTTGATGACACCCGCCCTCGAGGGGAAAGGTCGAGAGAATACTGACCTTTAATCACGAGTCGACGGCGAGAGAACTTGAATCCGGTTTGTCCTTTGTGTTCCGCTTGCAAGATGCGACCAGCAGATAAGATTTGCGCACCCAAGACGTCATTTGATTGAGACATTGCGCCCTCTGTGTATCGAGACAAGATGTCGACGGTGTGAGCTTGTAAGATTGAATTCTCAGGTTGTTCTCTTTGAGATGAGATGAAGACTCACCGGCTTTGGAGTGTTGACCGTGAGAAAGACTAAAAGCTTGAGTTGGTAGCTCTTTTGAGGAGCAAGAGGAGTTGAAGAGTAAGAAAGTGAAGAGCAGGAGAGAAAAAGCAAAATTGAAAACTTTGAACAAACAGTCAAACGCGCGTGAAATCGTAGCAATCTCGTCGCAACAGCTCTCAATCATCAGCAGACGAGAATCACAGAGGAAGGGTCGTTGAAAACATTAGATACCTAGAATTGACCAATGATCAAGATAAGCAGTATCGCAAGAGAGAAGAGAAGAGGTCCTCGTAGCTCGATTGGTCCGTGCCTCACGACCGTGACTAGTTCGAGAGTAGGACTGAGCCGGACATAGTATAAAGCTGCAGCCATTAAAGAACTGAGGGCTACACCGAAGGAGGGAGCAGTAACGAGGGAGTCAGCTTCTTTCTGAGTCGAGGAAAGCGATTTCGCTGAACGTGTCAATGTACCTTTGAGCAATATCGTCTGTAGAAAGTCAATAGAGAGCCCTATGTCTCTACTTGAGCCGAAAAGAGCCTTGCGAAAAGAGTTCTGAGTGAAGCACGTCTAATATCGGCAGTAGATCGAGTCGCGGTCCCCGTTCGACCGTATATGGTGAAGTGCATCATAAATACACTTCCGGGATAGCTGTGAGGCTACCAGATGCGATTTTGGCGAGACGTACTAATGCGAACATTCGCAAAAGGAGGTCGAAGCGGAAACTTCCTTATGATGGACCGAAATCCCGTGCCGCTCCATCGACAAGTCGAGCTAAGAGTACTCCTCTATGACTCTACTAGGTCGGATTGACCAAACGTAGGCGAAAATCAAGGAGGAGAGCGATTGTTGAGTGATTCGAAAACGGACTGATCAGAAGAGTTCGGTTTCGAGATTCGACACGCCTCTGTTGCTTCCCTTCTTCCACTCACCCTTTCCACGCACATCGAACCAAAAGCACGACTCCCTTACGCTCGCTTTATCCAACCGAATAATCTCAAGTCTCACCCTCTCGATTCGCTCTTTCTTATTTCCTCCTCCTTCCCTTCACTCTTTCACACCGCAAACCCTTCCTCGTAAGTTCAGTATACCTTTCCCTCCTCTAGTCCCATGAGTTCTGTCTGGATCAACATCAAGGGAAGGGATCTCGAAATCGCTCAACTCCGATTCGATCGACTCAAACGGCTTCATCTTGAGATGGAACGCTATTAAAGGATTACTGGAGTGTATTCAGGGATATCAGGCTTCCTTCACGATGCTCGGCAAGGTTGTAGGGAGAGGAGGGAGCGCGTTTATCAGGTCGAAGGAGTTTCCAAGACAAGTCAAACAACGGCTGGAGATCAAGGGCTTTCGTGCAAGGGAAGATGTGGGAGCAATCTACTGCCTACATTCAGCTGGATCCGGTTAGAGAGGAGTGGACAACGCGGGGAGTTCAACGGAGGTACCTCTCCTTGAAGAATCTCCCCTTGCTTGACAAGACGGACGCTTCTGATCTCAGATCCGTTCTTCTCTTTCACCAAACTACTCTACTATCGGTATACTATCAATCAAACCCGAACAGATTCAGTTCCAGATCGCTGACCACGTTGAACCGCGTTTATTCCCCTCTCTTCTAATTTCCCTCTTCACAGCCTTCAATTTACCATGTACGTTCTGTTCAGACCTCGCATATGAGTTAGACACTAACATCATACCCATCCAGGTGCGGTATCTTTGCCTATGCTTCCTTCCTCTGTGAACGAGTGAGTTTTCCCCCTTTCCTTCAACCTCCTTCTTTTCCGCTCAGGACTGATCTGAATCATGTATTCAGGACCGTCGTTTCGTTCTCGACACCCTTCTTGCCGGTCTTCAACGTATGGAATACCGTGGTTATGATTCAGCGGGACTCGAAGTTGAGGGAGATGAACCTGGTCAACCTCTGATTTACAAGGAAGTTGGAAAGGTTTCCGTATTGAAAGAGTTGGTTGATAAAGCCGAAGTCGATATGGGAAAGACTTTCCTCAGTCAAACTTCGATCGCTCACACTCGGTTTGTTTTTTCCACATTTCTTTAGTAAACTCGAGCGATTCCTGACCCATTATTTCGAATTCTCTGTAGATGGGCTACTCACGGTGTTCCATCCGCTACCAACTGTCACCCTCACATGAGTGATCCTATGAAGGAGTTTACCGTCGTTCACAACGGTATTATCACAAACTGTTCGTCCCGCTTTCGAATCTCACTTCAAGGGATGAGAACTGAAGGGGTCTCGCATGAATAGACAAGGAACTTCGTCTCGTTCTCGAGAAGCGAGGATACAAGTTCCAAACCGACACCGACACCGAAGTTGCTGCTGTCCTCGCCAAATACCTTTACGATTCGCAAAAGGGCAAGCAAATCTCGTTCACTTCCCTCATCAAGAGTGTCATCATGGAGCTTGTGAGTCTCGAGTTCTGTTCATCTGCGGGGAAAGACCGCCTGCTGAATGTTGGATCGATTCACAGGAAGGAGCTTTCGCTTTCGTCTTTAAATCCGTCCACTACCCTGATGAAGTCGTTATCGCTCGTCGAGGATCCCCCGTTCTCATCGGTGTCAAGACTGAGAGGAAGCTCAAGGTCGATTTCGTCGATGTCGAATTCGCAGGAGCTGCCGATGAAGCTGTCGCCGATACTCCTACCAATGGAGCTGGATCAGGTCTCCTCGGCGTCCCCTCGACTACTGCTCAAGGCAAACTCGTCAGGAGTCAATCTAGAGCTTTCCTGAGTGACGATGGTATGCCTCAACCTATCGAATTCTTCATCGCTTCCGACGCTTCCGCCATTGTCGAACACACCAAGCGAGTCCTCTACCTCGAAGATGATGACATCGCTCACATTGCTGAAGGAGGTAAGTCAACAGCTTCACTTCATCGAATTCGAAGCATGCATTGACCTTTTTCCTCTCCCTCCAGAATTCCACATTCACCGTCTCCGTCGTGACGACGGTACCGCTTCCGCCATCCGTGCCATCGAAACCCTCGAGATCGAACTCGCCGCGATCATGAAGGGACAGTTTGACCACTTCATGCAGAAAGAGATTTACGAACAACCTGAATCCGTCGTCAACACGATGAGAGGTCGTGTCAATTTCGATACTCACGCCATCACTCTCGGAGGTCTCAAGGCTTACCTCAGTGTTATCCGAAGGTGTCGACGAATGGTTTTCGTCGCTTGCGGAACCTCTTACCACTCTTGCTTAGCCGTTCGTACTCCTCTCGTCTATCTCCCTAAGATTCACAGAGCTGACATCTCATTCGCGCGTTCTCTCTCTCTCTCTCGCCAATCTCACCTTCTTTCAATCTGTTCTAATCTTCACTCGCCCTCGACTTACTAAATCTCGCTTCACCTCTGCCCTCTCTTGACTTCCGCCAAACCTCCCTTCAAAAAACCACCTCTCATCTATCGATGCCGCCTCTCACTCCTATTCACAATCTTACGCTCGTTCCACTCCGCATCTCCTTTCATCCCTCCTTCGCCTCCCGCTCTCCTCCCTCTCCCTTCACCTCGCTCCCCTTCACCACTCCAGACTCGTTCCATCTTCGAAGAGCTCACCGAAATCCCCGTCTCGGTCGAACTCGCTTCCGACTTCCTCGACCGCAAAACCCCCATCTTCCGAGACGACGTCTGCGTTTTCGTTTCGCAATCCGGAGAGACCGCCGACACTATCCTCGCCATGCGATACTGTCTCGAACGTGGTGCCCTCAACGTCGGTATCGTCAACGTCGTCGGTTCGACCATCTCTCGAGAATCGCATTGCGGAATTCACGTCAACGCTGGACCTGAAATCGGAGTCGCTTCGACCAAGGCCTACACTTCGCAATACATCGCTCTCACCATGATGGCCGTTCAGCTCGGAGAGGACCGCCTTTCGATGACCGGACGACGAGACGCCATCATCGACGGACTTCACGAGCTCCCAGGTCAAATCCGCCAAATCCTCCTCGCCGACCGAGACTACCAAGCTCTCGCCCCTGTCCTCGCGCAACAGACCTCTCTCCTCATCATGGGTCGTGGTTACCAACATGCGACTTGCTTGGAAGCCGCTTTGAAGATCAAAGAACTGTTAGTTGACCTTCATTGTTAAGAGATCGCGAAACATAGCTAATCCTCCTTGAATGAACGACTGTAGAACATATCAACATGCGTACGTTTCAAAGGTGTTGTTCCTATCATGTCGTCATCGTTGACTGACTCTGATTCGCTCAAACAGGGAGGGTATTCTTGCTGGTGAACTCAAACACGGTCCTTTGGCTCTCATTGACGAATCGTAAGTCTCAATCGCTTCTCTTCCTCCTCAACTCTCTTCCTCCCACCTCATGCAAATTCACCACAAAAGAAGCTCCACCTCTCAAAGAAACAAGAAACTAACTTCTCCTCTTTCACCCTTCCCAGTATGCCCGTTATTCTCGTCATGACTCAAGATTCCAACTACAACAAGGTCCGATCTGCTCTCGAACAAGTTACTGCTCGAAAGGGTATGTCATCTCTTTCTTCTCTTCCATAATCTTATAGCTAATTTCTCCTACTTTCACGATTTCAGGTGCTCCCATCATCATCGCCAACGATACCGATACATCCATCGACGACGACAGACACGTAATCCGAGTACCCAAGACCGTCGACTGCCTCCAAGGTCTCCTCAACATCATTCCTCTCCAACTTCTTTCCTACCACATGGCGATCGCCCGCGGAACCAACGTCGATATGCCACGTAACCTCGCCAAGAGTGTCACTGTCGAGTAAAGAGGAGCTGGAATCAGTACATAGAGGTCTTGGTGTAGTTCTTTTCCTATTCGTTTTTTCTCCATTCGTGCTTTCTTTCTTTATCTCGCTTTCCGTGGCTCTTACTACTCCCCCTCCAAATCCCTCAATAAAGACACTTTGTTCTACAGCTCTTTTCTCTAACCCCCTTGCAAATCTCAATGGCTTTATCCATCAAAACGAAAACGACACGAGCGAAAACACTTGGTCCGAGGAGTCTTTCGGACTTGCTTTCTCTCTCTTTCCCACTTCCGCTCTCCTCTCTCTTTCTCTCTCTCTCTTCATACTCACTAGCGACGACTGAACATGTCTGAACAGAAGTCTACTCCACCCAAGAAAGTGGTGCCTTCAACTAGTAAATCACATTCCATTTCCCTCTCTCCTTCCCCTTCTCCCACTTCTTCCTCAACTCGTCGCCACTCTACCTCTACCGCCTCTTCAAGTGTCACCACTACGAACATGGACCAGGCAGTAGCAATGAAGGAGAGGGTGTTGGCTTGTTCTTACAAAGAGTTCATTCAACGAGAGAGGGAAGGAAAGGTGGAAGCAAACGTTGCGAGGATCTACAATTTGGGTGAGCTCGAAGGCTCACTCTTTATCACTATCATACAAGAACTCTAGCTGATCAGCTTCCTTTGTCTCGTTGGGAACAGTGCGAGAACGTCATTCGGATATCCCTGCTTCCAAGTTGAGCGATTCAACCTTGAAAGTCGCAAAGGATTCACTTCGAGACAAAGGTGACATCGTACATGAGAGGGGAGCTTGGATGAGTCTTTCACAGAAAGCGAGGGATGGCATTGAGAGTTGGAAAGAAAACGAAGTGAGTTTCGCTAGTCTCGCTTTGTCGGAATCGTGTTCGTTCACGCTGACTGTCTCTTTCACGATAATCACAGGATCCTGAAACGGAGGATGACCAAGACGCCGTATCTCGCTACCTCAAAGATGGAGTCAACCCTAAAGCCGTCAAGTCGAAAGCCAAATCAAAGTCGAAACGAGCTTCTAACGCCTCATCTCACAAATCAGCCACTGAATCAGCCTCGAAGGGAAAGAAGAGACATCAAGAGAGTGAAGATGAAGACGCAGAGGATGGAAGCGATCAGGAAGGAGGATCGAACGAAGGAAAGGGGAAAGGGAAACGAGTTGCGAAAGGGAAAGGTGGTCGACCTTCGAAGAAACCTAAAGTAGTCGTCGCTCCTGCTCAGGGCAAGACCGGAGGTGACGATCAGGATGACGAGGAGGAATCGGAGGAGGAACCTTTAGCGAAGAAGAAGAAATCAGGTCGCAAGTCTCAATCGGATTCGGCTCTCAAGAAACTCAAGAAAGACGCATTGATCGAGAAGATCAAGGAACTTCAAGCTCAAGTCAAAGGTGGAGATGTACAAGGAATGGACATCGATCTCGAAGAAGACGAGGACAACAAGCCTTTGGGACTCGGAGGAGGAAAGGGGAAAGTAACGAAAAAGGTCGTCGTTCGTTCCCCTGCCAAGGAGGAAAGGAAAGGAAAAGGTCGGGCTTCGATGGAGGTCGAGGGCGAAGGAGTCTCTGATGGTGAGGGGGAAAAGGAGGAAGAGGAATCGCAAGTCAACCCTCTTTCCCGTCGCTCGAAATCGCCCTCCCATCTCTCCGAGCTCTCTCAACTCTCCCAACTCTCTTCAAATCACAGGGATACTGCCGCTACGAGTCAGGAACAGCAGCAGCAGCAATCCTACAGTCCTCGAGCTCTTCCTCCTCTTCCCTCTCAGCATCAGAAAGTTTCGACTTCCGCTCCGATCCCTCTCGGAGTAGCTCAACCGGTTCAAGAACGACCCTCTCACTCGAATGGGAGCGAAGTCACCCGTCTCCGTCAAGAAGTTTCGCTCAATCTCGATCGCAAGAAAGCTTTACAAGAAGAGCTCGATCTTGTTTCTCAGTCAGTCCTGCCGTCTCCCCCTCGTTTCTGGTCGATACTTTCGCTTACTCGATATCGATTCTCCAGTGCCTATCAAGATCTTCTCCTCAAAGAATCGAACGCTATCCTCGCTCAATCCCGTTCTCACAGCGATGACAACTCGGAGGATCCCCTCGTCAAACTCGCGAGACCCGCTTCTGGAGACGTTACTCTCGTCGATGAACTCGAAGAAGACGAACATCCCTCGATGACTCGCCTCTCGCAAGTTGACAGGATGTTCGAAGAGAAGGAGAAATCGATGGCAAAGACTGCAGCTGCCGTGCACCGACCTCAGCGCGAGAACGTCGACGATCAAATGTGCGCTCGCCTTTCGCTTCTTCCTCGATTCCCGTCGCCAGTATTGACGATGTTTGACTTCTTCCCAACTAGTCTCGTCAAGCAAGCTGCTGAGATCGAAGACCTTCGTCAGAAGCTCGAGAGGGCGGCAGAACAAGCTGATAGCCTCAAGTGGAGATTGAAGGAAGCGAATGATCAGATCGCAGTCGAGAAAGAGAAAGTTGATGCGAACAATGGGTAAGCTATATCGCTGCCGATTCGTAACGCTTACAGTTGAGCTCATCGCCAACCGCATATCCCTCACAGAAGGACTCAATCACAGGTTACTGCTGATCAGCACACGATGTGAGGAGACTCGCTTGTCTTCCCTCATTCGAATCGACTGACTCGTGTCAACTTCGACAGTACTGCGCTCAATCAAGACATCTCGGACCTCGAAACCGAGAAGGAGTCACTCGAACGCAAGCTCGAGTTGCGCAACACTGCTCACGATGAGCTTTCGAAGGAACTCGTACAAGTACAGACGTCTCTCGCTGAAACCAAGGCGTGAGCTTCCCTTCCCTTCTCACTTCTTTCATCTACTTCGCTATAACTCGATCGACAAACGCAGTAATCTCGACAAAGCGAACAAGGCAAAGCGTACTTCGGAGGAAAGAGAAAACAACGAGAAGCGCACCTCCGGTCGACTTCAAGACGAACTCAAAGCCGCTCAAGCCAACATCCGCGCCGTCACTCGAGACAAGGAGAATCAAGTCGCAGCTCGCAAGTTCGATGCCGAGATCAAGAAGGACGAGTTACGTGATGCCACTGAGTGAGTCGACTCTTCGCTTCGTTCTCGTCGTTCTTCCCAGCTGACTCTGCCTGCGCGACTGCAGAGCCTACGACTCTCTTCAATTCGATGTCATCAATCTTGCAGTATCTTGCAACTTCAAGGTAGAAGACGCTTCTTCTCCTGAAGCCGTCAGATCGATCGTTAACGACATCAAAACTACTCACCTCGCCCTCACCCAAGACCTCGCCAAGAAAGAAACCTCCTACTCTCACGCATTCGACCTCGCCAGCAGTTTACTCAAGGTGCTCTCTCCAGGGGAGAACGTCGACGGAATCAGCTTGGACGAACTCCTTCGACTCTTGACGAACAAAGTTGGAGACATCGTTACTCAAGTTCACAAAGCTCGTCAACTCCCGACGATCTCGAACGATGGTGATCTCATCAGGCTGATCGGGGACCTCGTTGTCGCGGGAGGAGGCGCCGAAACTCCGACGGGTCTAGCTGAACTTCCGAAAGCTATCGTCGATATCAAGGATGCGCTCATCGCGAAGAATACTGTTATCGTCGAGCTTCAAGGTCGTCTACACGCTACTGAGAGTGATCTCAACGAAGCAAATCTGTAGGTCTCGTTTTCGACTCCGCCAATCTAGATCTTGACTCAGTCCTCGACTTGGGTTTTACAGCTCGCACAAAACTCTCGAGTCGTCACTTGAACAGATCCAGGGAGAACTGGCTTCTTCCGAGCAACGTTACAGCAGTGCTTGATGAGGGCAAAGACGAAAGGGAAAAGGAATGGAATCGCATCTTCAGAATAGAACCCGCTTGATAAACAATGTTGATAGCTTTGCTTTTGCACAATGGAAAAACTTTAGTACAACAATCTGAGTCCGTCTATCGCCCTACTCTCTCTCAGAACTGTCCCTTCTGCTCTGGCACCGTGAATCCTAGCTTGCCCGTATCCAACCCTTTCTCTATGTTTCGCAAACACACTGCCTCCATCTCGGTTTGCGTCTCGACCGTCAGAGTGCTGGGGAGAGCTTGATGTCAGCCTAATATCGACCAGTGAGGAGTGCGAGAGATTATCTCTCACCCAACATGAGGTAGCAAGAAAGCTTTCGCAGATTTCAGTAGACCTTCATGAATCTTTGGTTCCTCCTCGTAAACATCGAGCCCACATCCCGCAATCTCTCCCTTCTCCAACGCATCGACAAGGGCTTGTTCAATCACCACGCCTCCCCTCGCCGTATTGATCAAAATCGCACTCTTCTTCATCCTTCCAAATTCTTCCTTGCCCATGAGCCCCTTCGTCTTCTCATTCAACGGGAGATTGAGCGAGACGACATCGCTCGATTCCAACAATCCCTCAAGAGTATCGACATACTCTGCTCCATCCTCCAATTCAGGCGAGAGTCGGTTTCGATTATGATACTGAACCTTCATTCCCATACTTCTCGCTCGTTTCGCAAACGCTCTACCGATCCCACCCATTCCTACGATCCCTAGTAACTTGCCTTTCGGATCGTTTGAGAGTGGGAGGGAAGAGTTGAAATTGCCAGAGTAGAGAGAACGTTGTGAGGGTCCGAATTGTCGGATTGAACCGAGGAGGAGGAAGAGAGCCGTGTCGGCTGTTGCGTCATCCACTGCTACGGGAACGTTCGAGACTTGAATACGACGAGTTGTGCAGGATGGGATGTCGACTGAAGTTACACAAGCGAGAGGGTGAGCTCGCGATTCATCGGTGAGCGAGAGAGGGAAGGGAAAGTAAGACGTACTTTGATCGTACCCTGCTCCGTTATGACAGATGAATTTGAGGGTGTCTGGTAAACCATTGACGAGTTGCTCATCGAACAATCCAGTAACCTGCGAAAAAGATTGCGAAAATATTCGAAAGAGGTTCGTCAATAATTGCCGCTGTCCCACGCTGCCGTAGTGTACAGTTTGTAGAGTGCTGACTCACCTTGGTGCTAGCCCCTTTGAAGTGCCTATAAATCGCCCCCGCACCTGCATACTTTCCGTCTTTGCAATCCTGCAAGAACTCTTCTCTAGTCTTGCTATCTAGTGACTGTACGTTCAACACCAGCACTGCCCATCAGCTGACCGAATCAAAGGGATGGTAAGGGAGAGAGAGAGAGCAGCGTACGACGAAGTCAAACTTCTTCTCCAATCTCTCTTGTTCCGACGTTGCCAATTTGATCGGGTCCATCACTAGCACTTTTGGTCGAGAAGTAGAATACGCTAAGATAGAAGGCATAGCTCTTGGTATTCGCAGTCGAGAGATCGAGGTGAATTGAGATGAAGATGAAGATGAAGATGAAGAGGGGACAAATCGAGGAAGACGGAGAGCAGAGCGAGGTGAAAGAGATAGAAGCATTGCTCTTTTATCCTCGAGTGGAGCCGAAGCGGCTTCTGAGTCAGAGAAGATGAGAGATAAGAAAGTTAAGCGGAGAAAAGGGAACAAATTCCGGATGGAGCGGATTTCGCATTGAGATCCCGTCGGCTCCACTCATTCACGCGATAACGACAACGACAACGACGAGATAGGATTTCGCCCGAGTTTCAGGAATGCAGGAAGAAACGATCATGCTACTGCTAGACTTTCGGATTCTTTCGCTCTGAACTCCCAATAAAACCTTCGAATCGGATCAAACTCTGTCAGACTTCGGAACAACTAGTTTTCACAATCCGTCTCTTTCTCTCATCAGTTATCAATCTCAAATCAAAACAGTCGAGAGAGGGAAATGAGAGAACGTACGACTGCTGCTTCTTGACCTAATTCTCTAGATTTCTCTTTCTCCGCTTCTTGATTCTTCGAGTCTGCTAAGAACTCGATCGCTAGCCAGGCTGGGAGTTGAGCTTTTGGGGAGACGGAAGGTTCGTTGGGTGGCATTGAGGAGGGAGTGTTGAGTGCGAGGGGAGTTACGAAGGGAACGACGGTCGAGAGTGGGATTGAGAGTCGGGTGAGAACACTAAGAGCGAGGCACAAAGAGATATTAGTGATGGAACAGGAGAGCAGAGGCGACGGGGAAAGGATGGGGGGAAAGAGGGAGATGAGGAGTTGACGTACCCTCGAAGGTAGTTCCATGCTGAAGGATTGTTGGGCGAGATGGCAAGTTGTGTTTTGGCGTATCTGTGAGAAAGATGCTCAGATGACGCTTAGCTGTAGTAGGTGAGCAAGGGTCGAATACGAGTATGCGACTCACCCAACTTCTCTTTCCCCTACATCTTCACCTCCCATCTTACTCTCAAACGCCACGAAGAACCTCTGATTCCAAGCCGAGTTGTTCCTGATATCCTCCCTCAATAACTTCTCGACATACTGCAACTCTTCCCTCCAAACTCGTTCTTTCACTTCGGCAGTGATTTCTTCGGGTAAAGGGTTCTTCTCTGCATTCGAATAGAAGTGGCAGAGGATGAATTGTCGGTAGGCCCAGGTGTGGTAGTTCTTCGAGTCGAATGAGAGAGCTTTCGCGGTGAATTCGAGCTCTCGTGAGGGGTCGTTTAAAGCGAGTACGATCGTTCGTCGATGTTGCCTGTCGAATCGCTAGCTTTCACTCAGCTGCGAACGGGGAGAGTCAAAAGTTGAACGAGACGCACCAGACTTGATAAGACTTGAGATGATGCTTGACCATCGCATCCAACAGTTCCAATTCCTCTACCAATTCAGTTTTCAATTCGATCAAAGTGTCGGCTCGATATTTCCTGTTGACGCCTCTTGCGCCTTCACATCAGTCTACCATGGTAATATCGATGCAACAGGAAAGAGGAAGCGAACCAGACAGAGTAGTGACCAGGATTAAACTGAATGATCAATTCAGTCAATTCCAAAGTCCTCTTACTCTTTTCCCCTTTCTTGACGATCGCTCTGAAAGTATCCATAGCATCTCGATCTACAATTCTCGCTCGTCAGCTCATCGAGAGGTGAGAGAGAAAGACTGAGAGGGGGAGGGTCTGAACTGACATTGTTCGTGGTATGCTATAGGGACTAAACAGTTTGGTGCGTCGTTCTGAGGGATCGGTTCGAGGTCTTCCCACCCTGGTCGAGCGGACCATAGGACGTAAGGTTCAGAGTCGGGAGACATTCGGATTGATCAAAAGATTCAAGAGGCAGTGCAAGTTCTGAGGGGAGCTCGAAGTTGAGCGTAGAAGGGCAGTCGGAGTGCGTAGTGGATCTGGATAGATATGGACGACAGGAGAGCAAGGAGGAAGGAAGAGAAGGGGGAAAGGGGGGAAAACAAAAGGGACTTCGCACAAAGGGAGACTTCAGAAACATGCGAATCTTTCTGATTCTGTGTCGCCGAGGAGTGGCTCATAGTAAGGAGAGTGCAAATACAGAGAGGCGCGAGAAGGCGAAAGGAAGCGAAGACGAAACGTAATTTCCGTCTTTCGCTTTCTTTCGTCGCTTTAGGTTTCTTGCTTCGGCTCTGCGAGATCGCTCTGAAGGCACAGTTTGACGTATTGTAGCATCACAAAACGACGGATTCAGCCCTATATGGACGAATAAGTCCTCTTCCAGCCTCAGCAAGAGCGGCAAGAATTTTCGACCTCAGTTCAAACTCGATTCCAGCTTTGTCAGCTTCAGCTCTGACGCACTCTCCCACACACAAGACGTTATGTTATGACCCGTCTCGCCTAGACAATGAGCGGATTGAGCGAGTGTTGTGGAGAGAAGGGATTGATGGAGACAGTCTGCGAAGAGGGAAACGAAACTTAGGTTACTGCTACACAGTCGAGATGAACGAAGGCAGCTTACCTTTGTAGCCACAACGTAGAGCTGTGATGATAGCCTGTGGGGATTGATAAGGGATCAGCATGGGCTTCGTGGAGTGCAAAGGTGCGGAATCACGATGTTAAGGAGAACTTCGATGCTGGCGAGTTTTTGGGCTGCTTCCGCTCTAGGTCGTACGAGGCCCGACGGATTCGAGCTCGACGAGTACGCCTGTCGACCTTGCTCGTGCAGATTTACTTGAGAAAAGTAAAGCGAGGTCTTGAATTCGAGAATCGAAATGCGGACGGTGAGAGACAGAACACAAAGCAGTAGCAGTAGATTCCAGCTCAGAAGCGGCGAGTCCTTCGTACAAGGAATGAAAGAGCCCAAGCAAGTTCCTGAAGTCGGGATGAAAGGTCGGAGGGCGAAGTTTCGAAACTCTCTTTCCGCCAACAACTTTCAATCACACAAACTACTTGAAAGATGGGTAAGCAGACTGAGGAATGATCTCTCATATGCTAGAAGCGCGACTGATCCAATCCTCGTTCTCCTTACAGCTGATTCAGACAGGTTAGTCTTGCTCGCTCCCACTCGATTTATTCAACAACAGACACTCATCTAGCTTGCATGAAACAGATACGAAGAACCTTCAAGAAGTTCAAGGGATAGAGGTATGCTATACCTGACTGACCTCGAGTGAAGGAAATGGAGAGCTGATTATTGTATGCGTGCCACCTTCATCAACTCACAAAAAGATTACGATGAACCTCCTGTAAGCCCTAAATTCCCTATTACAAAAGGAAAGAGAGTACCGCATAGTACAGGGCGAAGATTTCCTCATTACCGAATTTGAGGACTTCTCTTCCTCCTTTACTCGAAGCGGTTCTCTCTTCCTTTGCGACCCTCCTTTCATCTGCGCAACAAAAAAGGCTGACTTCCATCATCATACTTCAGTCGCGAACTCGTCAACGTTCCAGATCCCGTAGTCCCCCTCGTCGTTCTCACCACCATCGAGAACGTTCCCGTTCCCGCTCTCGCTCTCCCCGTCGTTCCCGTTCCCCAGTTCGTCGAATGGATACCGACTCTGCCGACCCCTCTTCCTCTCGTCGCGACCGTTCCGACCGAGACCGTGATCCTCGAGACTCTCGAGACTCCCGCCGAGATGGAGGAGACGACCGTGATCGCAAACCTTTCGACCCTGCTCGTAAAGCCATGAACCGTGAATACGCCGCTACCGAAGCCGCCAAGAAATCGAGGAAAGAGTGCAGGGTTTACGTTGGAAATTTGGCGTTCGGAGTCAAATGGAACGATCTCAAGGATTTCATGAGGGAGGGTGGGTCTTACTATTCCATTATTGATTCGTCAGAGAGTTGGGGTTTCAGGTGGTGCACAGAGTGAGAAGAAAAGATACAGAGATTGATTGGATCTAGGCACTCATGGTGTACGAAAATGGTTCGAGGATTCAGCGTCGCGGCGGCGAGCGGATTCGTCGAGTTCGGGGTTTCTTCACTTCCATCACTTCCTTCAAGCTACTCCTCAATGTTGATGGTAGGACGAAGGAGTAAGATGAGTTGATTCGAGGAGTTGAGGCGATTTTACTTAATCGAGTATTTGGCGAGAGGCGTGATTTTACTTACTCACAAGGCTGGTCAAGCTATAGAATGATGATTACAAAGGAATGGTTTATTGACGGTTTCGGTTGTTTCTTTCTCTTTGTGCATGGATTTTATCGTTAAATTTTATCGGGTGGTCCTCAACTTCAATTCGACTCTCATTCGCCTCCTCTTCCTTCTTCCCTTTCCTCCGTTCTTCGCCTTCACTACCTCTGCTTGCCCTCTTCCGTCGTCTTCGCCTCTCCCTCCCCCCTTCCTTTCATCATCATCAGCTGGAAATGTCGTCTTCTCCGAAATCATGATGCTTCCCAACGGAATGTCGAAAGGATGCGGGTTAGTGACTCTTCCATCCACTCACACAAATTGTCGAAGCTGACTCTCGATCGTTGTTATCAATTTTGCAGTGTCGTCGAATTCTCTCAACCTGAAGAAGCTCAAAAAGCTATTCGTGATTTGAGTGATCAACAACTTCTCGGTCGACCCGTCTTTATTCGTGAAGTACGTTTTCCATCTCTCTGTACTTCAATCTCGTCTTCTCTTGACTGACTTTCGCTCGATTCCCGTTTCTGCAAGGATCGCGAAGACGATGCTCGTTACGGATCCGCTGCCATCTCTGGCCGAGCAGGTTACATGGGACCTGGAGCTTTCCCCGGTCCTGGTGGAGGAGGTTTTGTTCCCCGAGGTGGATTCGGAGGAGGCTTCGGAGGTCGAGGTGGATTTGCAGGAGGACATCACGGTGGAGCTGGATTCGGAGCCCCCGTTCAAGCTGGTCAAGGAAAGAGTCTTTACATTCAAGGTGTAAGTCGACAATCTGCTCTACTCAGTTCGAACCGCAGAGTGCTCTGAACTGAGAGTCGGAGTGTGGATTTAGCTTCCTTTCACTGTCGGATGGCAAGATTTGAAGGATCTTTTCAGGGCTGCCGGAAACATTATCCGTGCCGATGTCAAGATTGGACCTGATGGAAGTCACTCGGGAACTGGTACTGTCGTTTACGAAACTTCTCAAGATGCTCAAAACGCTATTGGTGAGTTTGGCTTTCTCGATCTACTCATTTCTCTGCAACCGAGACTGATTAGTAATGATTCCCAACTTCACAGCCATGTACAACGGATTCGAGTTCCAAGGTAACTTGCTCGACGTTCGAGAAGATCGATTCCCCAACGGTCACATGGGAGGAGGAGGTTTCATGGGTCGAGGTGGTTTCGGTGGTCGAGGAGGTTTCGGTGGACGTGGTGGCTTTGGAGGAGGATTTGGAGGAGGAGGATATGGAGGAGGGTTCGGAGGGGGAGGATTCGGAGGTCAACAAGGTGGATTTGGAGGCGGATTTGGGGGCGCCGCAGGGTTCCCCGGTGCTGCCGCCGCTGGAGGTTACCCTACTGGTCCTGGTGGATTCGGTCACCACGAACCTAGGGTCATTCAACCTTCGACCCAAATCTACGTCAAGAACGTGAGTTGAACCCTCCCTTTCTGACTCTTCCCGCTTACAGAGTTGACGTTCTCGATTTGTCGCAAATAGCTTCCCTGGTCTACTTCGAACGAGGATTTGGTCGAGTTGTTCCAAACTACCGGAACTGTCGAACAAGCCGAGGTTATCTACGAACAAGGTCGATCGAAAGGTGCAGGAGTTGTGCAATTCGCGACTACTGAAGAAGCCGAGACTGCTATCGCCAAGTTCTCTGGTTACTCTTACGGAGGTGAGTTAGAACGCTTTCTACAATCTCCGTTTCTGCAGAAGTTGAGGGAGAGTCGTCTTGTTCACAGGTCGTCCTCTCGGTATCGAATTCAACGCTCGATTCCGCGATTTCAACGCTTCTGCTGGAGCTGGAGGAGGAGCACCTGGTGGAGGAGATGCCCCTATGCCTGCTGAGCAATAGATGGAAAAGAAGAATGAACGAAAACGAAACTTGAAAATCTTCCCTCTCTCTCTTTTTGGTTATAATCCCTGCCGTTACTCTTTCTCTCTCTCTCTGTTAGTGCAAAAAGGAAAGATCAGTTATGCTCACTCTCTTCTCGCTAGAGTGTTGTTTCGGGTACTCGGGTCGTCGAGAGCGAATTTGTCACAGATGAAAAGTTGCGAAATTTTCGGATTTCTGAGTTCGGCATTTCTCTTCCTCGCTTCTCAAATCACTCCTCTTCCCTCGACTCGCACGCACACGCACGAGGAGTGGATGTCGTATCAACATCCTTTGGCTTCGCTCTCTGCTGCAGCGGCCGCCGCTCTTCCCGTTCCATCTCGAACTTCATCTCCCGCTCAACATCAACAACAAACAACCGGGAGTCATCAGCAAGCTGCTAGTCATTACTACAATCACCCCAATCATGCAGCATCAGGAGGAGGAGCAGCGTCAAACCAAATCGGTTCGTCAGGACAGGGAGGAATAGTCCATTCCCCAGACTCGATCGATAGTCCTCGTTCTGTCTCAGAGACAAAGAAGGGAAGGAAACGGAAAGCTTCTCATGGAACTGGAGCAGGAGAAAACAAGGAGGACGAGAAAGATGCGGCAGCTAAAAAACGTCAGGTCGTGAGTTGTGGAGAATGTAAGGTGAGTCTACATTGTCCTCTCGAGCACTGGGCAGCCTTTGTTTGGAAGAGTGCTGATCAGAGGTTTCGTTTGTTGACCTCGCAGAGAAGGAAAATCAAAGTCAGTTTCGCTTTTCGCTCCTCAGCTGCACATTTGCTGATGCTGACAAAGTTACAAGTCGACAGTGCTCTCGTACACATCCCTGTCTCGCCTGCTGCAAACGAGGAGAACCCGAAGCGTGTCGTTGGGATCAAGAAGCTATAATTCCCAAAGCAGATCCTCAACCTTTCGCCATCTCTTCCGATTTGCTCCTCCTCGCAGACAGAGTGCAAGCGCTGGAGAAATGGGCCCGCTCTCTGCCAGACGAGATGGGAAGTACTGCTCCAGAGGTGAAAGGGTTCACTCCTACTTTCTACGGAAACAAGACCAAGAAAGCAAGAGGAATTACAGGAGGAGGAGGGGAACATCATGAAGGCCCTGGTTCAGCTACTGGTACGATTACGAGGGAAGGGACGGAGAGCCCGATGAGAGCGGTGAGCGTTGAAAGGGACGAAAGGAAAAGTTTACCTCTCGGAGATGTGAGTGTCATCTCTCGTCAAACTCTGGCCGCTCATACTGACTGTTCGTCGGGCCTGATGGTATCACAGACGGAAGATGCAGTCATCAAGCTCGAATCCGTCGCTTTCGATCAACGCTTACCCGGATCTCGATATCGACCAGTCGATTCCCTCCCTTTCTTCGACAACATCCCCAATAGTCGAATCCCCTCCTCCTCTCATTCTTCTTCGCATAGAAGAGAAGCGTCAGTCACAGCCTCGAACGAAGCGGACTACTCGGCACTCGAATTGACCCGTGAACGAACTTCGATCCTCGCTTTCCCACTTTCTTTCGAAGGTCCGTTCTCGGGTCCTTCACTTGGATTACCGCTTGTCAGCTCCGTCGAAGATCTCAAGGCTGCGAAAGCGAGAGAGTTGGAGGGAATCTTCAAGCTTTGTCCGGACAAAGAACTCAGTCATAGATTAGTCAATCGATACTTCGTCGAGGTAAGGTCGAAGCTCTCTCTTTTATTCTGCACTCGTGATCATGCTGATAGTTCGGACTCTTTGCCTTGCAGGTCGACTGGCTACTCAACATCTTTTACCCACCAATCTTTCAAGCGGAACATGAGCGATACTGGGAAATGCGAGAATCTGGAAGAGGGGACGAGATCGATACGATGTGGTTAGCTTGCTATTGCATGGTGAGCAGCATCTCCTCTCAATCCTCTCCTCGATTTGACTAAGAGGCGAAGTTGTTCCCAGGTTCTCGCTTTGGGAGTCGATGGATTAAGATGCGAAACACCGAGCGATCAGCCGACGTTCGAGGAGAGAAAAATGTACCGACCTACCTGGTGGTACGGTTGCGCTTTGAGATTGATTCAGCTCGGAGACTCAGCGGGAAGACCTCAAATTCGTTTCATACAGTACGCCCACCTTTCGCTTTTGTCGTCGAATTGAGACATTGCTGACTCGTCCTTGATCATTCACAGAGCCGTCGTATTGATTGGACAATGGTTGGCGTTCTCTACGACGGGAGGTCACGCGAGTCGCTGCTTGTCGTTACTCGGTCAAGCTATGAGAACTGCTCAGGTAAGTCACCTTCTCCCATTCAAAACAATGTCTGGTCTGACGCGCCTCACTTGTAAAGATCCTTGGTCTCCATCAAATGTCGAGCGATCACTCGCAAATGCCTCCTCCTGATCCCGCTTATCCTCCTGGAGCGAACAGCATCAAACGAGAAGGAGCTATCCGTCTGTTCGGTTTCCTCGTCTTCCTCGACTACATGTCGGCGACTACTCGATTCAAATCTTACCTACTCGATCCTCTGCAATGTGAGTTTTTGCTCTCGTTCTCCTTTGAGAAAGACGGGACTAACGATGAAGTTACGGTCGCAGGCACGACTCCGGCCGTTAGCAACATCAACTTTGATCAACTATCATCGACGGATTGGCGATTCACTCAGCGACCGAGGAACGTCTACACGGATGGTTCTTTCGAATGGGCGAAATGGAGAGTTGCTCAAGCGTGAGTTCGATCTAACCTCAGCCACTTACGACCGAGAGCTTTGCTGAACCCATGAATCTCCTCACAGCTCTCGCGAAGCTTTCTCGCGACTAGTCCTTCAACCATCAACCTTTTCCTACGAAACCGTTCTCGAACTCGACTCGAAATTCCGAGAAGTTCTACGCGAAATCTCTACCGCTTTACCAGCCGAAGGCGCTCGCCTTCGATCACAACAATGGAAGCGACTAGTATGCCTAGAAGGTGTTCACTCTAGGATCGTACGGTTGCATCGTCCATTCTTGCTCAAGAAAGATTTCTCGAGGAAAACTTGCTTGGAAAGCGCGGAAATCGTGATCAGAAATCAAGTCGAACTCCAGAAGTGGACGAATAACGTGAGTTCAGTTTAGATAAGATGCCTTGTTGGTGAACTTGCTGATCGAGCGTCGCCATCGGCTTGCAGATCTGGTTTATTTACAACCATTCGCTAGCAGCTGCAACGGCCCTCTTCGCAGACCTCTTCGAGTGAGGCCATTTTCCTCTCCATCTCCCCGGACCTCGCTGATGAATTCGAGTGAACAGTGCCATCGATCACGACTTGCCTGAACGACAAATCGAGGCAAAGAAGGAGATTCTCGTTCTCGCATTCGAAATCTTCAGCAAACACGACGATATCGCGTCGCCTTCACTTCGTCATGTCGTTCAGACTGGATCGAGGATCTTGAGGTGAGCGTGATGCTTCAATCAGACTTTGCGAGTATCGTACTGATCTTGTTTCATCTTTCCACAGTGGACTCTTCATGGCTGAGGAGAAGAGGCGAGTCACGAGAGCCGCAAGTGCGCTCGTTGGAGGAGGATCCAGATCCAATTCCAACAAGACGACTTCTCCTTCAGAGTCATTCGCACAAGTGAGTCTAGCTTCTACAATCTCCTCAGAAACGATGACTGACGATGATTTCTTCAGGTTCTACAACGTTTGACGCTCGAACTCGATATCCCTCGACCTATTCTACCATCACCCGCTCCCGTTGCTTCTCGCCCTCTTGCTCCTCCCTCACTTCCCACCGAATACCACAACAACTCCTCTCTCCATCCTTCGACCGCTTCTTCTCAACCTCCTTCTATGCACTACGCCTCGACTCCCTCTTCCGTTCCGCAATACCTACCCCTCGACGCCTCGCAATTCGGAGCAGCCTCATTCGATTTCAACCAATTCCCGATCTCGACTAGTGCGAGTAACGCAGCACTTCCAGGAATGGTAGGTAACGAATCGATCTCTTCTGATTTCTGGAAGGATGGACTCGGACTCGGGTTTGGAGTCGGAGGTGGATTGGGAGAGATCGGAGGAGGGAGTCAGAATGGAGTTGGTGCGTTTGATTTTTGGGATTTGGGGACTCCGGGAGCACAGGGAGTTCAGCGACAGCAGCAACAGCAGCAGCAACAACAGGATTATATGATGAGTCAGGGAGGGGGAGGAGTTTATGATTGGTCGAATACGACGGGACAAGGAGGAGCTGTCGGAGAGAACAGGAGAGCGGCGGAAGTCATGGCCGATCAATTGATGAGTTCTGGATGGTGAAGGAGTGGCTGTGCTGCGATGATGTGTCACTGTACAGATTGTGATGAACATAGATCAGTCTCGTTGCGAAATAGATTCCAACTTTTCGAATTCTCTTACTCTTGCCTTGTCTCCTTTTTCGCTTTGACCGCTCGCTCAGAGTCACGTTCATTTGGATCTCGACGTCGAGTATCGAGTTTCCATAGCGAATTCAGAGATTTCATACTTTGGACTTAGCCAAATTTTCGATGAAAGGGACCGCGTAACTTTCGATTTCCTCATCTTTACTTCTCACTTCAAACAACATGGTAAGCAGATCTCCTGGTTGAGCTGATAGCACACGCTCACCAGATACCTTGACTCGCAGGGTCAAGGAGCTAGTTTACCTGGAGGACCTCCGAACAATCAGAAAGACAAGGTGAGTTAACAACTCTTCATTAGATCTCTCTGGCTGACCGAGGCTGATCTCGTAACGTTGGTTTCTCACAGAAACCCGAAAAGGTATGCTTCACTGCTTGCTAGCGAGTTGTAGAGAGCTAGAAGCAGCCACTGACGCACTCTCATCTCATCAACCCCTCTCACTTCCCTGCTCTCATTCTTGGCATATATCCAGAAGAAATGGGAACCACCTCTACCTACTCGAGTCGGAAAGAAAAAGAAGCGTGGTCCTGATCCAACTCAGAAACGTAAGTTCCCTCTCTTCGTTCGCACTCTCTCATCGAGTGGAGCCAACAAAGGAAGAGTTCTTGCAGTCCCCGCTGTCTTCCCTACTACTCGATGCAAGCTCAAGCTACTAAAGATGGATCGAATCAAAGATCATCTCCTTCTCGAAGAAGAGTTCGTTCTCAACCAAGAAGCCCTCAAACCCACCTTGACCGAAGACAAGAATGTTGAAGAACGTACTCGAGTCGACGACCTCCGAGGATCTCCCATGTCCGTCGGAACTCTCGAAGAAATCATCGACGACGATCATGCATTGGTTTCTTCGACTTCTGGACCAGAGTATTACGTTTCAATCATGAGTTTCGTCGACAAGGATCAACTCGAACCTGGATGTGCCGTGTTGCTGCATCACAAGACGAATGCTATTGTCGGAGTGTTGGCGGATGATACGGATCCTATGGTAAACATGATGAAGGTTGACAAGGCTCCTACTGAAAGTTATGCTGACATCGGAGGTGAGTTCACATTCTCCAATCGTATCTGCTCTGTATCTCACAGCTGATAGGTTGGCGGGTGTCTCCACAGGTCTCGAACAACAAATTCAAGAGATCAAAGAAGCAGTTGAATTGCCTCTCACGCATCCTGAACTCTATGAAGAGATGGGAATCAAACCTCCAAAAGGTGAGTGCAACCGACGTGCTTATCGATCCTTTCGATTTCTCGCTAATCCTTCCAATCACTCACAGGTGTCATTCTTTATGGAGTTCCGGGAACTGGAAAGACTTTACTAGCGAAAGCAGTCGCGAACCAAACATCTGCGACTTTCCTCCGTATCGTCGGATCCGAACTCATTCAGAAGTACTTGGGAGATGGTCCTAAACTCGTTCGAGAATTGTTCAAAGCTGCGGGAGATATGGCGCCTAGTATCGTTTTCATTGATGAGATTGACGCAGTCGGAACTAAACGGTACGCTTTCTCTCTCTCTCTTTTCTATTCTGTATCGCTAGATTTGAGGGCTGATAAAAGGATGATGAGAGTCATAGTTACGATTCGAATTCTGGTGGAGAACGAGAAATTCAGAGAACTATGCTCGAGTTGTTGAATCAGTTGGATGGGTTCGATGATCGTGGTGATATCAAGGTCATCATGGCGACGAACAAGATTGAATCTCTCGATCCAGCTTTGATTCGCCCTGGTCGTATTGATCGAAAGATTGAATTCCCGTACGTTCGCAGTCCTCTTCAGATACCGTGCTCGAGCGATATACTGAAAGAGCGATTCGGTTGACGCACAGTCTCCCCGATATCAAGACGAAACGATTCATTTTCAAGATTCACACTTCCCGAATGAACCTCGCAGAGGATGTCGACCTCGAAGAGTTCGTACATGCGAAAGACGAACTCTCTGGTGCCGATATCAAGGCGGTTTGTACCGAGGCAGGATTGTTGGCGTTGAGGGAGAGGAGGATGAGGGTAACGATGGCGGATTTGAGAGCTGCTCGAGAAAAGACCATGTTTGCGAAGAAGGATACGGGTCCAGAAGGATTATGTGAGTCTCCCCTTTCTCGTAACTTTGAACTCGAGACTGACTTGACTATCGATGGACAGACTTGTAAAACTGTCAAGTGTGATTCCTTGTCTTCCTAGATTTCCGAAATTGATGATGATGCATTGAAATTTCCTCTACTTTTTTTCTTTGCAACCGCGCTACTGTATATGTAACGCCATGTGAGAGATAGATATCGATCACTGTAAATTGAAAGTACTAAGAAGAGCCAGTTGAGGGAAGCGTTCCTCTTTCCTCTTCCTCCTTCTTCCTGCAAAAGTTGCTGCCATGCATCTCTCTACTCCCGCTCAGCTTTAAGACCTCGATACGACTCTACTGAACATATCATAACCTTTCAAGGGGGCTCTCGAGGCTCCCTTCGCTTCCCTCTCTCTCTCTCCCTCCCTCTATTTAATCAGTCTCATCAAGAAACCCAACTTCGATTCCAATCATGTCAGACGAATCAATAGATCCAGATAGGGTGGCGCCAACACCTTCACAAGTAACTCCAGCTCTTCACATGTTAGCTCTCAGCGTCCCGTTGATGTCTGCGCTCTATGTAAATTCCCCTGCTCTCTTTCTCTCTCTCTTTTCTCTCCGTCTCTCTCCTTCTCTACTCTAACTAATCCCTCTAATTCTCTCCAGGGCGCATGTTTGAGACAAGCTCTATCCTACCATCAACTATTCCATCGACTCGATCCATTCCTCTTTCGCCTTCTTGTTGGCATCCTCCTCGTCCTCGTTTCAGGTCAAGTTGCGTGCATTACAGCAGAGACTTGGTACATCCTTACGACCGTAATCAATGGGAAAGAAGACCTGCAGGCTCAGAGAATCATCAATGCGTGTACACAAGTGTCGACGACTGCAACGGCTTTATTGTGTCAAGGTTTTTATACGGAGAGGTTATTCGCTGTAGGTCTTCGACCCTTCTATCTTGTATGAGATTGTAGCTGATAGGATACCGCGCGAGATACAGACGAGTCGAAACGTGATCGTCAGGTCTTTAGCAATCTTCTTTTGGATGCTCGCAATTTCACTCTTCATCGCATGGAACGTCAAATACCTGTTGCACAACGGTCCGCATCTCAATGGGGATAGAAAGGTACGTCTGAATCGATTTGACGCTCTTTCTGGAAGAGAGGTGACTGATCCTTGTCTCGATGTCGTCCGACAGTATAATTTGGGAGCTGCTTCTCTCTGGGTGAGCGCTTCGTCTCTCTCTACGTGACGCTCGACATGATGCTCACTCATCCTTCGTCCCGCACTTCCCTCAGGCACTCGCACTAGCATCAAGTTTCGTCTCGATTTGTCTCATTCATTATGCTCATCAACGTCGATTACGCTCTTCGAAATCCACGCCGTGCGTTCTCCTGTCTAGTTTCTCCTCCCACCTCTCACCATTAACGAGCGGCGTTCTTCAGTATCCTGCCACTCTCTTCACGGCTCTTCCAACTCCTATCGCTCTCGATCCAAACCTTTCTCCTCCTAACGCTGAACCAAATCGCCTCTGCAATCGGGTTCACCTCTTCGCTCTCGACCTCCTCTAACGCAACTGCAGCATGCGTCGCATTCTTCTTCTTCAACCTCTTCCCGGGACTCTCGGTATTCTCCATCATCTACACTTTGAACCAACGATCTCTCGAATTAGTAAAGAAGAAGAAATATGCTCGGTCGGGGAAACGTCGGTGTAGTTTGAATCAGAGAGACGAGAAGAAAGGGAAGAGAGAAATGGTCATGAGGGAGAAAGAGAGGGAAGGTGAAGAAATTGGAACGGGATGCACGGCGCCCGAAGACGATCCGAGTAATTGGAGAGGTGATCATTTACCTACTTCGAGGACGGGGAGCGTTAGTGGAGCAGCGAGGGACGGGTTGGGAGTGTTTGATCCGGTTGTTGGATTGAGCGCTTGTGGGTTTGGGGGTCCCTCGAGAGGAGGAGGAGGGAAACGAACTGAATTGGAAGAAGAAGAGGGGGATTTGGAGAATGGGATCCCTGCATTCCTTGCCAACCCTTCAAACACCATCTCCCCTTCCTCGTCAACTTCTCTCCCGCCTCCAGTCATAGCAAACCTGGACAATTTCGATCCTTCCTACTCTTCATCAGATTCCGATTCCGATTCCACACCTCCTCCCTCACCTCCTCTTGGACCGACGCAACTCACCTCTCTCCCCTTCTCCTCCGAACCTTTCGACGACACCGAGATTTTCACCTCGGGATCGATTCCATTCCCTCCCTCACATGTACCTCGTCGCAGCGTCGATAGGGAAGCGAGGAACCGAGGTGCGAGTGTACAGATTGATGAAGTTGGGTACGGAATGAATTGGGACGCGTTGGAAGGTTGTCAGGAGGCGAGGATCGGTCCAGATATGTCAAGGAGGGGATCGAGGGTTTGAATCACTCTCATTGGTGAGTGATCCTTCTCGCGAGTTTCCGATAGCTTGACCGCGACTGATACGCGATGAAGAAGCACTCTCAGTCAGGGAAGAGGGAATATAGAGATTGTGTGTTGTTTGCCTAGTCTTCAATCTCGCTTGTTTCTATTGCTGCTCTCGCATATCATACCATATCTCCATCTTGGTCATACTGTTATAGTAGCATAAACCCCATCCCATTGTTCTCATCCACATTCCCTGTTGTATCACTCTGGTTGTTGTAACGAATACCATTCATTTAATCTCTCATTCTCCCGTACCCAATCTCGTTGGAAAGCTTCTTAGTGTTGTATTTCGAGTCTCTTTCCGGGACTCCACTCCCTACAAACCTGTTCCACGTTCCCTAGATACTTCAACTGAATGACGAGATTCCTAGCTCCCTCGAAATCTTTCTCTGTTCCATCTAATTTCTCTCTCAGACTCTCAATAGCTTCTTCAGTCGCTCCTACTCGATCAAACGCAATCAGCGAATTACTGAAGGAGAGAGGGAAGAGGAAAGCGTACGAGAATTAGTTTGACGCAATGCCTCGACTTCTTCCGTTGTAGTTGCCTCTTCTAATGCTTCCCTAACTTCCATAATCTCCATCAACAATTCGGGATCCGTCACTGGATCAGATTCACCAATGATAACTCCATTCAACTCCAACTATATTTCAACTCTTTTCAATCAGCTCCAATTCCTCCTCCCTCTTGAAAGGTTGAGAGGTTGGGAGGGGGGACTCACGAGGTATTCACCCCTCTCTAAAGGGTTCAGTAATAGTTTGTAAGCGTCATTAACTCTACTACTCCAAGTTTTCGCCCATTCTTCTTTCAAATCTCCTTCTCCCCCAAACCGATCTGGATGAACCGCTTGTTGTAATTTCAAGAAACTCTTTTTGAGCTCTTTCGGATCGATCGAGTATTGTTGAGGGAGGGAGAATAATTGGAATGCGGTTGGAGGAGCAGGGGAGGGAGGGAGGAGAGAAGAACAATTTGAACAAGAGGGTGAGACGAGTGGGGAAGGAAGGGGAGTCGAACAGGAAGGACAAGAAGTATGGGAGGTTTGAGTGGATTTCAAAGGGTAGGAGAGAGGACGAGAGGTTGAAATAGAGCGAGGAGAACCCAGGGGAGATGAAGATGAAGAGATGAGATGGGATGTGGCGAGGAGGAAGGTTGGGCGAGATGTACAAGCTGCTCTGAGGAGTTGACGAGTCACTCGTTGTGTACGTTGCATTTTGGAGGAGTCGGAGTGATCAGGAGAAGAGAAGGATTAACCGATGAGCGAATCGGGTTTCTCAAATTCTCTCTCTCAAGATCTCTGAACTCTCCTTCTCTGTCTCCCCTTAACTCTTTCACTTACCCTCACATGAACCATCTCAACATGTTGAAAACAAGTATAGCCCGTCAAACCCTTCGAAACTCTACTCGATCCCTACATTCCACTCGACTCGTCCTCAGCAAGAAAGATACTCCCCTCACTCACCCTTCCCTCGTATCCGATCCTCCAGTTGCCAATCCTTCAACCGCATCCGATCCATGGCCTCTCAAACCTCCTCCTTTACCCCCAGCACCAACTCTCCCCCCTCACATTAAAACGATGGATGATTTACTCTCGATGCCTCATCCAGAAGGGAGGGACAACGAACCTACAGAAATCTTGAGAAAGAGGTTGGTATACGAGAGTAGGAAGAGAGGGATCTTGGAAATGGATTTGATTCTGAGTACTTTCGCACAATCTCGTTTGAGTCAATTAAATGACCGTCAATTGAGGGAGTATGATCGAGTACGTTTCTTCTTCTTCTTCCCTCACTAGATATGGAGAGATGAGTATACTGATGAGAGGGGAGGGGGGAAAACAGTTCTTGACTTTACCGGATTGGACTATCTTTTATTATGTTACGGGAAAAGCAGAGGCTCCGGAACCTTGGAAGAGTAGTGAGGTACTCAAGGAGTTGTTACATCACTCGGCAAACGAACAGAAGGAGGTGAGGAGTATGCCCGCTTTGGAAACGGAGAAACAGTGAATATAGTTGGGAGAGACGATTCGACAAATTTATGTACAGAATCTGTTTTTGAATTCGTTTCAGTCGCAAGGAGATCAATTCCGATAGAACAAGGATAGAGAATGATATTGACAAGGCTTGATTCTAGAGAGAGGTTGAGCTGTTCTAGAGTGGGGACTGAAGTTCTAGTTGAGGAGGTGATCTACAATGGTTTTCTTTCCGTCTACAACCGACTTGACAACCGCTCCAACTTGTTCAAACTGTGCGACAAAGATGGCGCTACATCAGTATCCTGCAAGGACAGGAGAAGTAGCGGAAATCCATAATCGACGCACTTGAGAGAATGGAACGTAAGGAATATCTTCACGATCGCAGTGAACTTGAAGATCATTCGTGTGCTGTACTCGACGATCTCCTCCTCCATCAGCCATCATTCACCCCGATTGATGCAGTGAAAGAGACGTTGAAACGTACACCTTCGATAACTTTCACGAACAAACAATCTGCCGCTCTAGCCGCACTCAAATCACTGACTCCATCACCACAGAAGAAGAGTTTCGGCTGATGTTCGAGATCCCTATAAGGTGCAGTTGCCCTACTCTTATCATGTCCGAACCCAGATTCAGGATGTAAATATTTTATAGTCCATTGTTTCCCATCCTCCGACAAGTACTCGACGTCGTTTGCGATGATTGAGATTTTTGAGGCGTCCTCTGAGCCGATGAGGTTGGTCAAGATCGCTCGAATAATGGGAACCATTCCGGATGAAACGATTACTACTGGAATATTGGCCGATTTAGCATAGTCGAAGAAAGTTTTGAATCCTGGATCCAACTTGATCTCTGCGCTCTCTCATCCTTGTTCGCCATTAGCTATTGAAGTGAATGATGAGAGGTGGAAAAGAGAGAGTATACCTTTTCGTAAGTATTCGACGACGTCCGGGAATGAATGTCCATTTTGACAAACTGAATCCAACATTTCTTTGAACGCATCCCTGAAAGTCTTTGTACCGTTCAAAATGTCGACGTTCAAAGCTCTTCGTTTTTCTACTCCGAAACCCAACTGTAAACACGTTCACGCGTCTCGTCAGTTCTCGGTGAGAAAGAGATGAGAGAAAGGGGAGAAGTGTACCTCGTCGGTAGCGCAATCGTTCGAATCACGAGTAGCTACACAAGGACAACTCGCACTACGTCAGCTCGAGAGCAGGAAGTAGGAGAGGAAGTGATCAGGTGCGTACTGATGGTTCCGTCGAAATCGGAGAATACGATAAAAGGTGAATCGGCATAAGGTAAAGTAGTCATGATTTTAACTGTCTCAAACAACCAAGGTCATGAGTCAATCGTCTCTCTAGTCGGCGTGAAATTAAGGAGGTGTTGATTCGGGTTCGAAAGTGGGCGACAAGTAACGTAAATCGAGCACTGATTCCAGTCGAATTTGGCTATAGTGGTTCTTATCGTCGTTTATAATCATTCGATTGCCCTGCCCACGTTCTAAATTAGGTGTTGGCTGATGTTTGAACGATTCAAGATGAATGACGAGGGAAATCGAAGAGGGGAAAGGTGGAGGATCTCGCGAATGATCTGGCTAGTTTCTGTTTCATGTGTTGTATCTAGAGAGTGATCAAGATGTCGCCAACTCACTATATCGTAGTATTGAGGTGAATAGTTCAAAGGATGAAACCCACTTCTCCCTCTCTCTCTCTCTCCCTTCACCTCCACTTTCACCCAAAAAGGACGAGTCATTCACTTGTACTCAGTCAATGTCCTCTAACTCCTCAGCAGTCCCTACCCCAGCTTCCCCCTCTTCTTCCGGACTCGACACTGCCCGATTACTCGTCCAAAAAGTTTCTCGTTCTTTCTACGGCTCAAAAGGTTCCATCCTAATCGACCAATTAATTCAAAAAGAAGCTTACAGAGATGAAGAATTGGGTAAAAGGTTAGGAATGCCTAGTAGGGATGTGTCTAAAATTGCACACAGGTTGGTTCAAGATGAATTGGTACAGGTTCATAGGAGGTCGGAATTGAAACCTGGTGCACCGAAAGCTAGTTTGAGAACTTATTTCTATTTGGATTTTAGTAAGAGTGTCGATGTTATCAAATGGAGGATGTGGAAAGTTCAACAAACTATCGATGTTAAATTGAGAAATGTACGCACCCACCTATACTCTCCTACACTTCATGGCCTGTTCGTGAGGAACATATACTCACCTCAGTAGGGATTGTTAGGAACTCGACGCACAAGGTTACGTCTGTCCATTATGTAAAGCGCATTACACTCCATTAGACGCAGCGAACCTTTACGACCCTTCGAGGAACCTCTTAGCTTGTTCAATCTGTCAAACTGAAGTGACCAACAATGAGAACGAGGAAGAAGTGAAAGGGAACAAGGATAGGATGCAGAGATTGAACAGACAGACTAAAGGGATCGTAGATTTGTTGAAGAGGTTGGAGAGGGTAGAATTACCTAGGTACGTCTCTTTCTACTGCCTTGTGTCGATCAAAAGCGGAAACTGATGAGTGAGTGAGAGACGAGTAGATTCGATATTGAACGTTATTTGGCCATTCATG
>Ga0308160_10001122_pt1 | contig 40553 bp, 36 predicted proteins | sample PhyFR1_FD_201036 | JGI IMG/M metagenome (GOLD analysis project Ga0308160, IMG submission 201036) | Phyllosphere microbial communities from UC Gill Tract Community Farm, Albany, California, United States - DLSLF.R1 | ecosystem: Host-associated > Plants > Phyllosphere > Unclassified | place: USA... | reverse complement strand
CGCCGCGGTCGGGATGCGCAGCGCCTTGGGCCGGTTGTCGACCACCAGGCGCACCTGGGCCGTCATGCCGGGTTTCAGCAGCTCGTCGGTGTTGTCGACGTCGAGCACGACGTTGTAGGTGACGACGTTCTGCACCACGTTCGGCGCCAGGCGGAACTGGCGCATGGTGGCGTTGAATTCGCGGTTCGGGTAGGCGTCGACCACGAAGCGTCCCGCCAGGCCGCTTTTCAGGGCGCCGACGTCGGCTTCCGAGACGCTGGTGTCGATCTGCATCTTGGTCAGGTCCTGGGCGATCTGGAACAGGTTCGGGGTGTTGAACGAGGCGGCCACCGTTTGGCCCAGGTCGATGGTGCGCTTGATGACCACGCCGTCGATCGGGCTGCGGATCACGCTGTTGTCGAGGTCGGCCTGGGCGCGGTCGACTTGCGCCTTGGCCAGCAGGATGTTGGCGCGGGCGACGTCGAGTTCGCGGCGCGACCCGTCGAGCGCCGAGCCGGACACGAAGTTCTGCGCCACCAGTTGGCGATTGCGTTCGTAGTTGGACTGGGCCAGGCTGAGCGAGGCCTGGCTCGAAGCGAGGCTGGCGCGCGCCTGCCCGACCTGGGCGTTGAAGATGGTGGGGTCGAGCTTCAAGAGCACCTGCCCCTTTTTCACGCGGTCGTTGAAGTCGGCCTTCAATTCGACCACGGTGCCCGAGACCTGGGAACCGACATTGATCAGGGCGACCGGGTTGATGGTGCCGGTGGCGGTAACGGTGTGGGTGATGCTGCCGGTGTCGACGGTGGCCACGCGGTAGGCCAGCGGCGGCACTTGCGGTTCCTTGCCGCGGCTGGCGACGGCCAGCGCCACCGCGCCGGCGCCGAGGAGGAGGGCGGCCACAATCACCCGTTTCTTTGTGAAGATCTTCATCCGGTTCCGCCTGTCAAAATCCGATGCCTGAGATTAATCTTGAACAGTGTCAGATATTTTTGTTGTTTCGGCAATGCATTATGGGTATGCATGCGGGGAATTCGGATATGCACGCCAGCCCTGCGGCAGATGGCCGGAAAAGCCGCAGCCGGCGAGGACGATCCGTTAAAATGTCGGCATTTCCCCACCATCCAAGCGAATCATCATGACTCAGGACGAACTCAAGCAAGCCGTCGCACGCGCCGCCATCGACTACGTGGTCGAGGGCGAGATCATCGGCGTGGGCACCGGCTCGACGGCCAACTTCTTCATCGACGAACTGGCGAAGATCAAGGGCAGCATCAAGGGCACCGTCGCTTCGTCGGAAGCCACCGCGGCGCGCCTGCGCGGCCACGGCATCCCGGTGTTCGATTTGAACGAGGTCGAGTCGATTGCCGTCTACATCGATGGCGCCGACGAGATCACCGATGCAGGCGCGATGATCAAGGGCGGCGGCGCGGCGCTCACGCGCGAGAAGATCGTGGCTTCGGTGTCGAAGCAATTCGTGTGCATCGCCGACGGCTCGAAGCTGGTGCCGACGCTCGGTAACTTCCCGCTGCCGGTGGAAGTGATCCCGATGGCGCGCGCGGCCGTGATCCGCCAGCTGGCGGCCCTCGGCGGCCAGCCGCGCCTGCGCACCAAGGCGGGCGGCACCGACGCCTTCGTCACCGACAACGGCGGCGAGATCATCGACGTGGCCGGCCTGCAGATTGCCGACCCGGTGGCGCTGGAAACGCAGGTCAACGGCATCGTCGGCGTGATTGCGGTCGGCCTGTTCGCCCAGCGCGGCGCGAATGTCTGCCTGCTCGGCACCGCCGACGGCGTGAAAACCCTGTCCTTCTGATATTCCTGATACTGCGGAGACCCGATGAAACGATTGCTGGCGCTGACGGCCCTGGTGTGGATGGGCGGCTGCTCGATGTTCCATGCGACACCGCGGCCGGCGCCGGCAGCGGCGCCGCTGGCGTCGGTTCCCGCTTCCGGACCGGTCGATGCGCATGGCGCGCCGATCGAGCGCGTGCCCTATCGCGTGGGCGTGTCGTCGAATACGGTCGAGCAACTGGCGCGGCAACATGCCTGCACGGGGGGCGGCGGCGCCGGCCTGATCACGACCGAAGGGCCGGTCGAGGTTTACCGCCTGCAATGTGCTGACGGTAAGGTATTCATGGCGCGCTGCGAGCTGCGCCAGTGCCGCAAGATGTAGGGATACGACAGATTGCCGGAAGCTTATTTTGCTTCCGGCGATGTTCCAATCACGGGTGGGACGAATCGTGTATATTGTCGGATTTTGCTGACTGTCCAGTCATTTTTGGCGCACGCTTCCTGCCGCGCCGGCTCTTTCCCGACTACCCATGAATGCACTTTCCGCCCAACTCGACCGGGTCGATCCGCGCCGGATCTACCTGCAGCGTTTCCTGTTGCTGTGCCTGTTTCTTTGCTATCCGCTCTCGCGCATGGTGCCGGTGGATTGGGGCTGGGAAAACGGCGTCGTAGAAAATACCCAGGTCGTGGTCTTGCTCGCCGGCCTGTTCTTTGCCTGCCGCGCCTGGTTGCGCACGCCGAAAGACGCGTCCTCGACGCTGGCCCTGTGCGCCATTCCTGTCTGGATGATCCTGGCCGGCCGCGAAATGAGCTGGGGCGCCGTCTTCCTGCCGCCGCTGGGCTTCGGTCCGGACGGGCCGATCTATTCGTCCAGCGTGCTGCCGTACCGGCCTGCCGTGCCTTTCGTCGCCGGCCTGCTGGTGCTGGCGTCGCTGGCCGTCGGCTGGCGCAACGGCGTGCACCGCCACCTGAAGGCCATTGTCGCGCACCGCGCCTTCCCCTGGATGTGCGTGCTCATCGTGCTGGGCGCCGCGCTCGGCTCGACCATCAGCGAAGGCCACCTGCCGCGCTTTGCGCGCGACCTGGTCGACCGTTCGGAAGTGCTGGAAGAGATGGCCGAATGCGTCGGCTACCTGGCCATGGTAACGGCGCAAGGCGTGCTGCTGCGCTTCAAGGCGCCGCTGAAGACGGACGCGCGCGTCGCCCAGGCCGGCACGGTCGGCTGAGCGGTTCGGAGATTGCATTTCATGCTGTCGATTTTTTCCTGGCTTGACCGTCGCGACCCGCATCGCACCCATTTGCAGCGCCTGCTGCTGCTTTGCCTGCTGCTCTGCTACCCGCTGGCGCGCGTCATTCCGCTGGAGTGGAGCTGGGAAAACGGCGTGATCGAAAATGCCCAGGTCGTCGTGCTGCTGGCGGGCCTGGTGTTTGCCGGGCAGGCCTGGCGGCGCGGCCCGCAAGATGGGGCAGCCATGCTGGGCCTGTGCGTGATGCCGGTCTGGTTCCTGCTGGCCAGCCGTGAGCTGAGCTGGGGCGCCGTGTTCCTGCCGCCGCTGGGCTTCGGGCCGGAAGGGCCGGTGTTCTCGTCGCGCGTGCTGCCTTACCGGCCGCTGGTGCCGGTCCTTGCCGGCTTGCTGCTGCTGGCGTCCCTGGCGGTTGGCTGGCGCCATGGCGTGCATCGCTTCCTGAGGCGCGTTGTCGCGGGCGGCGGCTTTCCGTGGTTGTGCGTGGCGATCGTGCTGGGCGCCGCGCTCGGCTCGACGGCGGGCGAGGGCCACATGCCTGAATTTGCGCGCGATTGGGTGGCGCATTCGCAGGTGCTGGAAGAGTTGTGCGAGCTGGTAGGATACATGGCGCTGGTTGTGGCGCAGGGTGTGGTGTTGGGGTACAGGGTGCCGGTGCCGGCACAGAAGCGCGTAGCCGAAACCGTGTAGGGCGGGCACTTGTGCCCACGCGGTCGTACCCTTGCACACGCGACAGCTTCGCGAAGCGGTACGACCATCAGATGTTCTACCGCGTGGGCACAAGTGCCCACCCTACGTGCTGCTACCGCTCGCTGGTGGGCGACGTCGAAGTGGAAGACATCCTCGGCAAACAAAAACGGCGTCCGCACAAGCTGACGCCGTTCGCGCAGATGACGGGCACCTGCATCACCTACCCGCCCGAAGAAGGCGAGCAGCTGGGACTGGATTGGTAGATTACGCGGTCGGTGGCACGTAGCCCATCGCCTGGTCGGCGCCTTCGCCGAAGAAGTGCTTTTCCATCTGCGTGGCCAGGTACTTGCGCGCGCGGTCGTCGGCCAGGTTCAGGCGGTTCTCGTTGATCAGCATGGTCTGGTGCTTCAGCCATGCCTGCCAGGCTTCCTTCGATACCGACAGGTAGAGCTTCTTGCCCATTTCGCCCGGAACGGGTGGGAAGTCCAAGCCTTCGGCTTCCTTCTTGAGTTTGATGCAATTAACGGTGCGGGCCATGGTCGTGCTCCTGATGTTCGATGTAAAAACAGCGATTATAAAGTCTTGATGAAAATCTGACTCTTGCGCTGCCAGTTATACATGTGGGCGCGGTCCTTCGGCAGGTCGTCGACGGTGGCCGGCTGGAAGCCGCGCTTCTTGAACCAGTGCGCGGTGCGCGTGGTCAGCACGAACAGCTTGGTCAGCCCGGCGGCGCGTGCGCGGTTTTCCATGTGCTTCAGAATGCGCTCGCCGTCGCCCTGGGCCTGGACGTCGGGGTTCACGGTCAGGCAGGCCATCTCGCCCATCTTCGCGTCCGGGAACGGGTACAGCGCCGCGCAGCCGAAGATCACGCCATCGTGCTCGATCACCGAGAACTGCTCGATCTCGCGCTCGATCAGCTCGCGCCCGCGGTAGACCAGCGTGCCGTCGGCTTCCAGCGGTTCGATGAGCTTGATAATTCCGCCGACGTCCTCAATTGTGGCCTGGCGCAGGCTTTCCAGGTTCTCGTGGCTGATCATGGTGCCCACGCCGTCGTGGGTGAACAGTTCGAGCAGGGCCGAGCCGTCCATCTGGAAGGGCACGATGTGGGCGCGGTCGACGCCGCTGTTGCAGGCCTTGACCGCATGCTGCAGGTAGAACGAGGCGTCCTGCGGCAGGAAACCGGCCTGCAGCACGGCTTCGGCCTGGTGCGACGACAGTTCGCGGATCTCGGCGCCGGCGGCATCCGTCATCATCGGCGTTTCGGTAATGTAGATCAGCTTGTCCGCATGAAGGGCGATGGCGGCCGAGGCGGCCACGTCTTCCATGGTGAGGTTGAACACCTCGCCGGTCGGCGAGAAGCCCAGCGGCGACAGCAGCACCAGGTTGTCCTCGGTCTGCAGGATCGGGGCGATCTTGTCGGCCGCGATCTTGCGCGTCATGCCGGTGAGCTCGAAGTCGACGCCATCGATCACGCCGAGCGGGCGGGCGATCACGAAGTTACCCGACACGATGCTGATCTGGGCGTTCGACATCGGCGTGTTCGGCAAGCCCTGGCTGAAGGCGGCCTCGATGTCGAGACGCAGTTCGCCCGCGGCTTCCTTGGCGCATTCCATGGCGGCGGTGTCGGTGATCCGCACGCCGTTGTGGAAGCGGCCTTCGACATTGCGCAGGCCGAGCTGCTCTGCCACCTGCGGACGCGAACCGTGCACCAGCACGATGCGGATGCCGAGTGCGACCAGCAGGGACAGGTCTTGCGCCAGCACCGGCAGGGCGCCGGCGGCCACGAGTTCACCCGGGAAAGCGACGACGAAAGTCTTGCCGCCAAATGCATGAATATACGGCGCGACAGAGCGCAGCCACTGGACGAATTGGGTAGGGTTTTCCATTTGCCGCATTATAATTCGCTGCGCGACTTGCGCACCAAATACCTCGTAAAAACAATGTCTGAACAGAGTAACAAGCCTTCGCCGGACGCGGCGCGCGCAGCATCTTCACCTTCTCCATCGACCGCATCGCAGGAGCATGCGAAAGGCGAGTTGCGCGCGCCGATGACGCAGACGCCGGATGGGCGTTTGCAGACGAAAGGCGAGCGCCGGCATGCGGGCGAGGGCGGTGCGCGGGGTGGGCAGGATCAAGCACGCGCGCAGCGTGCGCCGCGGCCGCAGAACGAACGCGGCGCGCAGGACAAGCCGGCGCAGGATGGGCAGCCGCGCGAGCCGCGCCAGCGCCAGCCGCAGGGCGAGCGCAGCGAACGTGCACCGCGTCCGCAGCAGGGCGAGCGCGCCGAACGTGCACCGCGTCCACCACGCGACGCCGCCAAGGCGCCGCCAGCGCCGCGTGCGCCGCGCGTGCGCAATCCACTGCCGCCGATTACCTATCCGGAAGACTTGCCGGTCTCCGGCCGCCGCGCCGAGATCGCCAAGGCGCTGACGGAGCACCAGGTCGTCATCGTCTCTGGCGAAACCGGCTCCGGCAAGACGACCCAGCTCCCGAAGATTTGCCTGGAGCTGGGCCGCGGCGAGAACGCGCTGATCGGCCACACCCAGCCGCGCCGTATCGCCGCGTCCTCGACTGCCAAGCGCATCGCCCAGGAACTCGGTTCGCCGCTGGGCGAGCACGTGGGCTACAAGGTGCGTTTCAACGATACCCTGCAGCCGGGGGCCTCGGTCAAGCTGATGACCGACGGTATCCTGCTGGCCGAAACCCAGACCGACCCGCTGCTGCGCGCCTACGACACCATCATCATCGACGAGGCGCACGAACGCAGCCTGAACATCGACTTCCTGCTCGGCTACCTGAAGCAGCTGCTGCCGCGCCGTCCGGACCTGAAGATCATCATCACCTCGGCGACCATCGACGCCGAGCGCTTCGCGCGCCACTTCGCGCAAGAGGGCAAGCCGGCGGTGCCGGTCATCGAGGTGTCGGGCCGCCTGTACAAGGTCGAGGTGCGTTATCGCCCGGTCGACCGCGACCCGGTAACGGTGGGCGGCGGCGTCGACAACAAGCCCGCTCCCAAGGCCCAGCAGGCCCGCGACAAGCGCGATTTGATGGATGCCGTGGTCGATGGCGTCGATGAACTCTGCCGCCTGGGCCAGGGCGACGTGCTGGTCTTCCTGCCGGGCGAGCGCGAGATCCGCGACTGCGCCGAAGCGCTGCGCAAGCACCATCCGCCGCACGTCGAGATCCTGCCGCTGTTCGCGCGACTGTCGGTGGAAGAGCAGGACAAGGTGTTCCGCACCACGAATGCGCGCCGCATCGTGCTGGCCACCAACGTGGCCGAGACGTCGCTGACCGTGCCCGGCATTCGCTACGTGGTCGACGCGGGTCTCGCGCGCGTGAAACGCTACAGCTTCCGCAACAAGGTCGAGCAGCTGCAGGTGGAGCCGATCGCGCAGTCGGCGGCGAACCAGCGTGCCGGCCGTTGCGGCCGCGTGGCCGACGGCGTCTGCATCCGCCTGTACGAGGAAGACGATTTCCTGCAACGGCCGAAGTTCACCGAGCCTGAAATCCTGCGCTCGTCGCTGGCGGCCGTCATCCTGCGCATGAAGTCGCTGCACCTGGCGGACGTCGAGACCTTCCCCTTCATCGAGCCGCCGCAAGGCCGCGCGATCGCCGACGGCTACCAGCTGCTGCAGGAAGTCGGCGCCGTCGACGACACCAACGAACTGACGCCGCTGGGCCGCAAGCTCGCGCGCCTGCCGCTCGACCCGCGCGTGGGCCGCATGATCCTGGCCGCCGTCGACAACGACTGCCTGAACGAGATGCTGGTCATCGCCTCGGCCCTGTCGGTACAGGACCCGCGCGACCGGCCGATGGAATTCCAGCAGCAGGCCGACGAAAAGCACAAGAAGTTCGCCGACGAGAAGTCCGAGTTCATCAGCTACCTGAAGATCTGGGCCTGGTTCGAGGACGCCATCGCGCACAAGAAATCGAACCGTCTGCTGCAGGAGAACTGCCGCGCCAACTTCCTGTCGCAGGTGCGCCTGCGCGAGTGGCGCGACGTGCATTCGCAGTTGCTGACCATCGTGCGCGAGCAGGGCTGGCGCCTGAACGCGGCCGCCGCCACCTACGACCAGCTGCATCTTGCCTTGCTCACCGGCCTCTTGGGAAACATCGGCTTCAAGGGCGAGGACGAGCCCGGCGCCGCCTACCTGGGCGCGCGCGGCATCAAGTTCCATGTGTGGCCGGGATCGTCGCTGACCAAGAAGCCCGGCAAGTGGATCATGGCTGCCGAACTGGTCGAGACCACGCGCCTGTACGCGCGCACCGTGGCGCAGATCCAGCCCGAGTGGATCGAGAAGATCGGCGGGCACCTGCTGAAGAAATCCTGGGGCGAACCGCGCTGGGAAAAGAAGCCGGCGCAAGTCAGTGCGCTGGAACGCGCAACCCTGTACGGCATCGTGGTCTACAGCGGTCGCCGCATCAACTACGCGCTGCACAATCCGTACGAGGCGCGCGAGATCTTTATCCGCGATGCGCTGGTGGCAGGCGACTATGAAACGCGCCAGCCCTTTTATGCGCACAACCTCAAGCTGATCAGGGAGATCGAGAACCTCGAGCACAAGTCGCGGCGCCAGGACGTGCTGGTCGACGACCAGCTGATCGCGGCCTTCTACGACGCCGAGATTCCGAAGGACGTGGTGAACGGCGCCGGCTTCGAGAAGTGGTACAAGGACGGCTTGCGCGACAACCCCAAGCTCCTGTACCTGAACCGCGAGGAGCTGATGCGCCACGAGGCGGCCGGCGTCACGACCGAGCTGTTCCCGAAGACGATGAACGTCACCGGCATCGAGATGGGTCTGTCTTACCACTTCGAGCCGGGCAGCCTGCGCGATGGCGTGACCCTGGCCGTGCCGCTGTTCGCGCTGAACCAGATTCCGCAGGAGCGCGCGGCCTGGCTGGTGCCGGGCATGCTGAAGGAGCGCGTCCATTTGATGCTGAAGTCGCTGCCGCAAAAGCTGCGCCGCCACTGTGTGCCGCTGCCGGATTACGCGGCCCGTTTCGTCGAGCGCATCCATGCGGCCGGCGTGTTCGGGCGCGGCGACCTGGTCGATGTGCTGATCGGCGACGTGCGTGCCGAGACCGGCGTGAACGTGCTGACCGGCGACTTTAAATTGGAGACCCTGCCGGCCCACCTGTTCATGAATTTCAAGGTGATCGACGAGCATGGCCGCCAGCTGGACATGGGGCGCAACCTGGCGACGCTGCAGGCGGAGCTGGGCAGCCAGGCGCGCGAGAGCTTCCAGAAGATGGCGGAAGCGGCGCCGGCGGCCGTGGCGGGTGCGCGTGCGAACGTGGCCACGCCCGCGGCCTGGGGCAGCGGCAAGGCGCCGGCCACGCTGGCGGCTGCGCCGGCGCTGGCGCCTGCACAGCAGGGCAAGGGGAAGAATGCAGCTGCTGCTGCGCCGGCCGCTGCCGCGCCGGCTGTCAGCCAGCATACAGGCCTCACGAGCTGGAGCTTTGGCGAGCTGCCGGAGCTGTTGGAGATCAAGCAGGGCAAGCTGACGCTGATCGGCTTCCCGGCCCTGGTCGACAAGGGCGCGCATTGCGACATCGAGGTCTTCGACGATCCGAACGTGGCGGCGCGCACCCACCGCATCGGCCTGCGCCGCCTGTTCGCGCTGCAGCTGAAGGACCAGCTGAAGTTCGCCGAGAAGAACATCCCGGGCCTGCAGGGCATGGGCATGCAGTTCATGACGGTGGGTTCGCAGGAAGAGCTGCGCGACCAGATCATCCAGAAGGCGATCGACATCGCCTGCCTGCAGGACCCGCTGCCGCATAACGCTGCCTCGTTCAACAAGCGCAAGGACGAGGGCAAGGGGCGGATCGGCTTGCTGATCAACGAGATCGCGCGGCTGGTCGCTTCCATCCTGGCCGAGTTCCATGGCATGCCGAAGCGGCTGAATGGGCTGGCAGCGCCGGTGGCGGCCGACATGCAGGCGCAGCTGCAGGGCCTGGTGCACAAGCGCTTCATCGCCGACAACGAGTACAGCCAGCTGGCCCACTTCCCGCGCTACCTGAAGGCGATGAATGTGCGCCTGGAAAAACTGCGCGGGAATCCGTCGCGCGATGCGCAGTTGATGGCGGAGTGGCAGAACGCGGCCAGCCAGTACCAGCGTATCGTCAAGCAGCCAGGCAAGAGTTTGGACCCGCGCATGACGGAGTACCGCTGGATGCTGGAAGAGCTGCGGGTGTCGCTGTTCGCCCAGGAGCTGCGCACGCCGATGCCGGTGTCGGCCAAGCGCTTGCAGAAGGTGTGGGAGTCGATGATTCGCTGAGGCTGTTTTTGGCCAGCGGCCTCAACCGTACGGTGGGCACTCCGTGCCCACGCGGTTACGTGCCTGTCCAGCGTCCGCGGCTTGGATATATCGCTCCGAAACGCCTGCGATATTGTTGGCGCTGACTCGACGCTTTTGGATGCTTTGTTGGCGTGATGCGGCTTGCGTCACCATGAAACGCCAACACCGATCATCGTTCCGCGTGGGCACTTCGCTTTTGAGGCCCCCGGCCTCAAAAGCCCCACCGTACGGTTCAGGCCGCTAGCCTTTGAAACGTCTCCGCCACGCATCCGATGGTTATCGCCGCTGGCCATTGGAACGTCTCCGCTACGCATCCGATGCTTATCGCCGCTGGCCTTTAGCACGTCGTCGCCACGCATCCGGCAGCTCGGGCCGCGGGCCATTCGCTAACGCCTCCACCACGCATCCGGTGGCGGAGACGTTCGGTCAGCCTCAACCAATATTGCTCCCCCTGATCTTGCTCAGGTCCTTGTCGTCGCCCAAATTGCCCGGACGCGGATCGACGCTGCCGCCGCCACCAGTGCCCAGCGCCGAGTCGTCGCTGATGCCGGTGCCGCTGCCCATCGTGCCCCCACCCGCGCCGCCCAGGCTGCCGCCTGCACCCGAACTGCTGCCGGCATGCCCCGCCCCCAGCCCGCCACCAGCTCCCATACTCGATGCCGAGCCGCTCAGGCCGCCCACCGTGCCGCTCATCACCACGCCCGGGCCCATGGTCGGGGCGCCGCCGCGGGCCGGGTCGGTGCCGTAGAAGCTGTGGATCTGGTTGGTCCAGGTGATGTCGGCCATGTCGGGCCAGGAATCCTTGTTGAAGCCGGGTGCCGTTTTCAGGCGTTCCTTCTCGACGTTCAGCACGAAGCGCTTGTTCGCGGTGTCGAGGTGCAGCGCCTGCCAGGGCACGGCGAACAGCTTTTCGCCCAGGCCGAGGAAGCCGCCGAAGGCCAGCACGGCATACGCCACCTGGCCGCTGTTCATGTCGAGCATGATTTCCTTGATGTCGCCCAGGTCTTCTTCCATTCCGTTGACGACGTTGTCGCCGATCAGCGTGTCCGCCCCCATCAGCGAGGGGCCGGGACCGACGCTGCCGGTGTCCTTGTACATCCCATATTTGTCACGATCTGCGTAGCCCATCTCGTTCTCCCTGGTCTGTATCGGAAAGTGCACAAGCGCTGCCCGTTTCAGGATAAGTAGCGGCTTGGCGCCACCCATGATATGGCTCAATCGTGTCGGGGCGCGCGCGGTTTGTCACGCGGGTGTCATCGGCGGCTGTCACTCTAGACTGGCGTTATGCGTGCTAGCGCACAGAAGAAACTCAGCCGTGTAGTTATTCTGCCAATACATGTTTCGGAGGCTAAAAGATGACTGTCACATCCCGCTGCAACCATGCTGGTCCGCTGGGCAAACTGATTCCAACCCGTTCCATTTCGTCGCTGCTGACGCGCCTGCTGCGCAAGCGCTGATCCGGGGCGCGCATCATAAGCGCGCATGACAAGTACTGACAGCAAGCATTGACGGCAGCAAGCCTGCCGCAAGCTGCCGCGCCGGGCTACCCAGTCCCAGGCGCGGCCGCCTCCGTTCCTGTTCCCCTTATGGATTGCCGGCGCCCCCCGCCACGCCGTACACCTGGCCGGTCGTGAAGCTCGACTCATCCGCCGCCAGCGTCACGAAGGCCAGCGCCAGTTCGGCCGGCTGGCCCGGGCGCCCCATCGGCGAATCTTCCCCGAATTTCTTCAGGTTTTCCGGCGTCTGCCCGCCGCACACCTGCAACGGCGTCCATACCGGCCCCGGTGCGATGGCGTTCACGCGGATGCCTTTCTTGGCCAGCTGCTTGGCCAGCGACTTGGTAAACGCCACCTGGGCCGACTTGGTCGATGCATAGTCGAGCAGGTTCTCCGACGGGCTGTACGCCTGCACCGAGGCCGTGTTGATGATGCAGCTGCCCTGTTTCAGGTGTGGCATGGCGGCCTTGGTGATCCAGAACATCGCATACACATTGGTCTTGAAGGTCCAGTCGAACTGCTCGGTCGTCAGGTCGAGGATGGAGTCATGCGATTGCTGGCGCGCTGCGTTGTTCACCAGGATGTCGAGCCCGCCCAGCTGGCGCACTGCTTCGCTCACCAGCTTGCGGCAAAAGGCTTCGTCGCGGATGTCGCCGGGGATGGCCACCGCCTTGCGGCCGGCATCCTGGATCAGCTTCACGACTTCGCGCGCATCGGCTTCCTCGGCCGGCAGGTAGTTGATGGCGACGTCGGCGCCTTCGCGCGCAAACGCGATCACGGCGGCGCGGCCGATGCCGGAGTCGCCGCCGGTGACCAGGGCCTTGCGGCCGGCCAGGCGCCCGCTGCCGCGGTAGGTGGTTTCGCCGTGGTCGGGACGCGGGTTCATCTTGCTGGCCAGGGCCGGCCAGGGCTGCGACTGGACCGCGAAGGGCGGCTTCGGATAGTTGGCGGCGGCGGCGCGGGCGCGGCCGGCGGGCGGTTGGCCGGGTGCGGCATCGCCGCCCTGGGCCAGGGCCGAGGTGGTGGTCACGGCGGCGGCCGACGCGGCCAGGCCGGTGGCGACGGTGCTGACGAAGCGTCGGCGCGATGGTTGCGCATCATCGGCCGGCTTCTTGTTGTTCGAATCCATGTGTGCTCCTGGGTTGACAAGGTGGGCACCGCGACCGGTAGTCGCAGCGGCTGTGATCGATGGTAGCGATTCCCGGCAGGGCGCGGCATACGGTAGACATCGGCAGGCAACGACAGGCAAGCCGATGCGTTAGACTGCTGGGCTGAGCAACGAGCAGGCGGTAAGCAGTGAAACGAATAACGATCATCGCGGCGCTGGCCGGCGCCGCCCTCCTGGCGGGCGGTGGGGCCTGGTACTACGGCAGCAGCGGCGACGCCGAGGCCCCGCGCCGCACCCTGCTGCCGGTGCCCGTGGCATCGACCCAGCCGTCGTGGACGGCGCGCGTGACGCCGCTGGCCGGCGACGGCATAAGCGGCGTGGTCGATGGCGGCAGCGGCGCCAACCGCTTCAGCGACCCCTTCGGCGTGGTGCTCGACGTGCGCGGCAATGCCTTCGTTGCCGACGGCGGCGACAGCAACCGCATCCGCCGCATCGGCGCCGACGGCGTGGTGGCCACCTATGCCGGCGGGCGCGAAGGCTTTGCCGACGGCCTCAAGGAGGCGGCCGCCTTCAACACGCCGTCGGCGCTGGCGCTGGACCGCGCCGGCAATGTGTACGTGGCCGACACCGGCAACCACGCGATCCGCAAGATCGCGCGCGACGGCAGCGTGACCACGCTCGCCGGCGACGGCCAGCCCGGCTACCTCGACGGCATCGGCCGCGCCGCGCGCTTCAATGGGCCGGTGGGCGTGGCGGTGGACCGGCACGGCAACGTGTTCGTGGCCGACACCTACAACGACCGCATCCGCCGCATCGCGCCGGACGGCACGGTGAGCACGGTGGCCGGCAATGGCCAGCCAAGCGCGCTCGATGGCGCCGCGGCGGCGGCCGGCTTCGATACGCCGAGCGGCATCGCGGTCGACAAGCAGGGTACGCTGTTCGTCGCCGATACCGGCAACAACGCGATCCGCCGCATCGGTGCGGACGGCGTGGTGAGCACGGTCGCGGCGCCGATTCCGGGCGAGCCGAAGCCGGTGCTGACCCGGCCCGCCGGCCTGGCGCTGACCGAGGACGGTTACTTGTACGTGTCGAGCGGCGCGGGCGGGCGCATCGTCCAGCTTGCGCCGGACGGGACTTATCGCGCCTTGCCCGATGCCGACCGGCCGCCGGCAAGCAGTTACGGCAGCGACGGCACGGTGCGCCTGTACGGGCCGCGCGGCATCGCGGTGCGCCGCGACGGTAGCCTGGTGGTAGCCGATGCCCAGGCGCTGCGCGTGTTCTCGCTGGCCGCCCCGCGTGCGGGCGAAGCGGCGCCAGCTCCGCTGCCGGCGGCCCAGGTGGCGCGCGAGGGGCCGATGCCCTGGCCGGTCGGCCCGCAAACGCAGGTGCACGAAGTCGTGGGCGTGATGGGCGAGGTGCGCGGCAGCTACGACGGCGAGAGCCGCCACCACTTCCACGCCGGCCTCGATATCCGCGCCGACGTCGGTGCGCGCGTGCTGGCGATCGTGCCGTCGAAGGTCAGCGATCCTTATCCGAACTGGGCCTTCGGCAACCTGGTCGAGGGCATGAGCGTCGGGCCGCTGTCGTACATCCACATGCGCGTGGGGCGCGAGAGCAACGGCAAGCCGCTCGACCCGCGCTTCCACCTGCTGCTGGACGCACGCGGCAAACCGGAACGCGTGCGCGTGCAGCGCGGCACCCGCTTCGCGGTGGGCGATGCGCTCGGCACGATCAACGCGATGGCGCACGTGCACATGGAGCATTATCCGGCCGGGGCGCCATCGAATCCGCTGCTGCTGCCGTTTGTCGGCCTGGTCGATACGATCGCGCCGACCATCAACGGCATCGCGCTGTACGACGGCGGCGGGCGGCGCATCAAGGCGGCGCGCAAGGGTGATCCCTTGCGCATCGACCGGACCACGGGCGAGGTGAACATCGTGGTCGATGCCTACGACCAGATGGACGGCAACCTGGCGCGACGCAGGCTGGGCTTGTACAAGCTGGGCTACCAGGTGCTGCATGCCGATGGCAGGCCAGTGGCCGGGTTCGAGCAGCCCCTGGTCACGCAGGTGTACGACCGTTTGCCGCGCGACCAGGAAGCGGTGAAGCTGATGTATGCGGACAGCAGCGGGATCACGGTGTATGGCAGCAAGAGCACGCGCTTTGCTTACGCGGTGAGTAATACGCTGCAGGGTGGGCAGGCGTTGCCGGGGAGCTGGAAGGTCGCTGGATTGGCGCCGGGCGACTATATCCTGCGCGTGTATGCCGCCGATTATGCGGGCCTGGTGGCCACTGAAGGACGTGATTTGCCGGTGGTGGTGGAGTAGGGTGGACGGCTGTGCCGTCCACGCGTTCAGGTAGCGTTCGATCAGCCGGTGCGTCGTTTCAACGGGGTGTTGAACGCGTGGACGGGAGACCCGTCCACCCTACGGATGTGCATATCGCGTTCGATGATCAGCGCAGCAGCTTCAAACCAGGCGGCAGCGCCTCGCCCAGCATGCGCGTCTCGCTGGCCTGGTCCAGTTCCACGACCTCGCGCACCATGGCTGTCCAGCTCACAGGCGCCCCGGTTGACGCAAGCCGCCGCAGCACCTCGGCACGCACCGGCTCCGACACATCGCGCGAGCGGTCGCCCGTCATGCGCGCAATATGCGTGGCCGCAAACCCCGCCGGCTCCACCTTCTTCCAGTCCAGTTTCAACAGCTTGCCCAGCCACTCCTCGGCTGCCTCGCGTGGCGCCACCTCGTGCGCACTCGCGTGGAAGGACTGGCGCGCACCGACCCGCCCCAGCGCCCACAAATAGCGCGTATAGGTCGCCGCCGTCTTCGCATCGAGCTTGGCGCCAGCCGAGGGAATCGCGGCGATCTGCTCCATCATCCAGTTGCCGATCTCCGCTTTATAAGCCGATGGAATCCGCTCCAGCGACGCCCCCAGGCGCAGCATGTCGTCCTCGCTGCCATCGACCAGGGTCATCGGCCGCTTGCCGCGTTCCGAGGCATCGGCCTGCAAATTGAAGGCGAAATCATCCAGCAGGCGTAGCTGCGCGTCGGTATCCAGGCCGCCGGCGACGCGGCGCCACAGCGTCCACCATTCGGCGCGCACCTGGCTGTCCTTGTGGTACTGCACGCCGTTTTCGAACATCGCCCACAGCTGCTCGATGCGCCAGCCATCGAGCGGGTGGCCAAAGCCGGGGCGCAGGCTGTAGCCGGCCAGGTTGAGCCAGGCGCGTTCGTGCTCGGCCGAACGGCGGCGGCCCTTGGCGCGCTCCATCAGTGCGTCGAACAAACGGCGCAGCAGCGGCGTGGCCCAGGCTTCGCGCCGTCCCAGCAGGTGCTCGAGGCTGGCGCGCAGCTGGCGCACTTCCTTCGGGTCGACCTGTTTCGAGCGGGTGCCGAAGATGCGGTCGATGCGGTCGATGGCGGCGTCCAGGTTCGGCGGCAGGGTTTCCACCTCCACGGCCTCGGCCTCGCCGCCGTCGGTCTCGCGCAGCTGGAAGGCGAGCTGCCAGCGCTGGCCGTCCTCGGCCACGCAATGCACCTCCAGCGAACCGACTTCGCTCAGCGTGGCCGCCAGCTGTACCGGGATGTCGCTCAGGGCCGCGGCGCCGGGTGCGGCGCGCAAGACGGTGGCGATCGGCGGCAGGCGCACCACCTCAAGCGGCGCCAGGTCGACCAGCGCACCTGGTTGAGGCGCCGCGCCGGCGTCGGCGATCGTCGACACCAGGTGGAAGCGCACCGGCCGCCCCAGGCGCAGCGCGAATGTGCGCTCGTGCAGCCGCACTTCGGTGGCGGCCGGCGTCCCGCGCGGCAGCAGGCAGACCGCGCGCAGGGCGCCGTTTGCCGCCCGTTCGCCTTCCAGCAGCAAGTAGTAGCTGCGCGCCGCGCCGCTTTCGATGCTTGGGGCCTGGCCCTGGCGCGCCAGCGAATAGGCGACGCCGCCGCGCGCCACGGCCACGTCCGGGTTCTCGTTGTGCAGGATGGTCAGCGGCGCACCGCGCCAATTCGCCAGCACCGCGGCCAGGCGATCGGCCAGGGCCGCGCCACGGAATACGCCGCCGTTCAGCAGCAGGGTGTCCGGCACGGGCAGGGTGCCGTCATCCTCGGGCAGGCCGAGCGCCTCGCGCGCCGCCGCCGCATGCTGGCGCAGGAAGCTGGCCAGGTGGCGCGTGATGGCGGCATCGCTGGCATACGGCAGGCCGAATTCGACGATGCCGGCGCGGGCGCGCCGTGCGTCTTCCTGTTCCGCATTTAGCGGAAAGAAGCCGTCCAGCACCACGCGCTCGATGTCGTCGCGGCGCAGGTCGGCCTTGCGGCTGGCGCCGATCAGGCGCGAACCGGCGCCAAGCAGGGTGACGCTGACCGCATCCGGCGCGTCCGGGGCCAGCAGGGTCTCCTTGGCGGCGCGGCAGCGTTCGGTCAGCTGGGCCAGGCGTGCAGCGCTCAAGCGTTCGCGCGGTACGCTGTCGCCTTCGTTCATGCGCGCCTCGACCAGGTGGGCCAGGGCCAGGTCCATGTTGTCGCCGCCCAGGATCAGGTGGTTGCCCACGCCGATGCGGCTCAAGACCGGTGCGCCGTCGACCAGCTCGACCTTGACCAGGCTGAAGTCGGTGGTGCCGCCGCCGACGTCGGCCACCAGCACCAGGCGCGTTTCAGACAGGTCTTGCGCCAAGGTGGCGCGATGGCGGTACAGCCAGTCGTACAGGGCGGCCTGCGGTTCTTCCAGCAGGCGCAGTTGCGGCAGGCCGGCCAGCTTCGCCGCTTCCAGCGTCAACGCACGCGCGCCTTCGTCGAACGAGGCCGGGACGGTGAGTACCAGTTCCTGGCGTTCGAGCGGGTGATCGGGAAAACGGGTATGCCAGTTGGCGCGCAGGTGGGCCAGGTAGCTGGCGCTGGCCGCCACCGGCGACACCTTGGGCACGTCCGGCCCGGCGCCCCAGGGCAAAATCGGCGCCATGCGGTCGACGCCCGGATGCGACAGCCAGCTCTTGGCGCTGGCCACCAGCCGCCCCGGCGTCGCGGCGCCGAGATTGCGCGCCAGGCGCCCGACGGCGACCTGCGCCACGCCTGCCACGTCGTCCTGCAGCCAGGGCAGCTGCAGTTCGCCGGCGGCCAGTTCGCCTTCGGCAGGGTGGTAGCGGTTCGACGGCAGCAGCGGCGCGCCGGCCACTTCGCCGGGCGCCACCAGCTGGTCGACCAGGAACAGTTCAAGCTCGGCAGCGCCAGGCGCCGCGTAAGCCAGCACCGTATTCGTGGTGCCGAGGTCGATGCTGACCAGCCAGGGCTTCACTGCCGGCTTACTGGTTGGCGCTGTTGCGCACGTCGAATTCGACGCGCCAGCGCTGGCCTTCCGGCGACAGCGCCGCCAGTTCCAGCGTGCCCGCTTCGGTCGCCAGTGCGTGCAGCTTCACCTGCACGACGTCGCCCGGCGTACGGCCTTCGGCCGGTAGCGTCGCCTGGATCTCGTTCATCTCCTGCAGCTCGTCCGGGCCCCAGAAGTCGAGCACGTCGCCGATGGCGTCCTGGCGGCGCGTGGTCGAGCCGAAGAAGCGGAAGTGCACCGGCTCGCCCACCACCAGGCCAAATTCCTGGCCCGGCAGTTCGAGTTCGCCCCCTTCTTCCATGCCGAAGGGCGCCACGCACAGGGCCTGGATCGGCGGCTCCATGCCGGGAATCGCCGGCATCGAGGACTCCACGCCCACGTAGTAGGAACGCGCCGTGCCGCCACGGATGCGCACGCCGCCGCCGCGACGGGCGTAGCTGTAGTAGGCCGCGCCACGCGCCACGGCCAGGTCGAGGTCGGCGCCTTCGAGCATGCGCGCCGGTTCCGCGCCTTCCATGTAGAGCCAGTCGTTGATGGTGTCCATCACGCGCTGGGCGAGGATGCTGGACTTGAACACGCCGCCGTTGAACAGCACCGCGCTCGGGTGCAGGAAGGAGTGTTCGGCGCTGACGCGGCCGGCAAAGCCCTCGAGTTCGGCGGTGGCGCCGGCCTGGCGTGCCAGGAAGGCGCTCAGGTGCTTGGTGATCGCCGCATCCTGCGCATACGGCAGGCCGAGCTGGGTCAGGCCGGCGCGGGTGCGGGTGGCAGGGCGGGCGCCGGCTTCCACGCGCGGGAAGAAACCATCGGTAATGAAGGCGGTGACTTCCTCGCGCGTGAGTTCGGTGCGGATCGAGCCGCCGATGAGTTTCGAGCCGCGGCTCGGCACCACGATCGGCCAGGTGGTGGCGTTTGGGTCGGCCAGCAGGTGCTCTTTCGCGCCACGGCAGCCGTAGGTGAGGGCGCGCATCTGCCAGGCGTCGAGCTGGGTGCCGTTGGCGGCCAATTTGCGCGCCACCAGGTGGGCCAAAGCGAGATCCATGTTGTCGCCGCCGAGCAGGATGTGGTCGCCCACGGCCACGCGGTGCGGTTCCAGCTTGCCGTCCCGCTCGAGGATGGCGATCAGCGAGAAGTCGCTGGTACCGCCGCCCACGTCCACCACCAGCACGATGTCGCCGGCCTTGACCTGCTTGCGCCAGGCGCCCTTGCTGCCCTGGATCCAGCTGTACAGGGCGGCCTGCGGTTCCTCGAGCAGGGTGGCGGACGCGTAGCCGGCGTTGCGCGCCGCTTCCGCCGTCAGTTCGCGTGCGCCCGGATCGAAGGAAGCGGGAATCGTGACCGTGACTTGCTGCTGGTCGAAGGGCGCGTCCGGATGCGCCCCGTCCCAGGCGCGGCGCAGGTGCTGCAGGTAGCGCGTGGACGCTTCCAGCGGCGAGATACGCGTGACTTCTTCCGGCGCGTCCGCCGGCAGGATGGCGGCGCGGCGGTCCACGCCCGGGTGGCACAGCCAGCTCTTGGCCGACGAGACCAGGCGGATCGGCGTGGTGGCGCCACGGCTGCGCGCCATTTCGCCGGCAACTGCCGTCTCGCCTTCGGTGGACCAGGGCAGGGCCAGTTCGCCCGGCGCCAGTTCGTCCGGGTGCGGCAGGTAGAGGAAGGACGGCAGCAGCGGCAGCGCTTCCACGGTGCCCGGTGCGCTCAGCTGCGGGATCGGCAGCACGCCGTGCGCGGTGTTCTCGCCGTCGCTGGCTTCCAGGTCGACGTACGACAGGGCGCTGTGCGTCGTGCCCAAGTCGATGCCGATGGCGTAGCGCGCGCTCACAGTTCCACCTCGGCCGGGGCGATCACGCTGGCGTCGTGTTCCTTCGCCAGTTGCGGCAGGCGCACGTCCGTTGCGCGCCAGCCGCGGTGCGACAGGGTGCCCTTGAACGGGGCCTTGCCGACCACGTTGCCGGTGAGGCGTACGCTGGCGGCGTCGAAGCCTTCTTCCAGCGTCACGCGCGCGCCTTCGGCTTCCGAACGGACCGGGGCGATGGTGAAGTGTTCCTTCAGCACGCGGGCGCAGCCTTCGTGCACCACGCGGGCGGCGGCGCCGATGTCGGCGTCGGCGTAGCTGGCCAGGTTTTCGTTGGCGAAGTCGATCAGGCGCGCTTCGCGCTGCAGCAGGGTCAGGAGCTGCAGGGCCGATTCCGGCGTGTTCGCGCGCAGCGGCGTTGGCACCGGCGCGGCTGGCGCCGGGGCCGGGGTCGGCACGGGCGCAGGGGCAGGCGCGGCCACGGGGCCAACCCCGTTATCGCGCACGCGCGCGGCAAATTCGGCATCGCCGGCGGTCTTGAAAAAGGCGCCGAAGGCAAGCGACAGCCGGCTCCAGAAGCCTGGCAGTTGGGTCGGTGTATTCATTCTTGGTGTTCTGTAGGTGAGGGACGGGACGCGGCAGGACGGCGTCGGGGTCCGGAAAACGCGAATGATACCAGTTCGACCATGGGTGGCGCACGCGTGCCCCTGCTGTGCCGTCCTTCGTTCGCTTGCCGAATTGCGTTGACTTTGTCTTCTGTTTGTTCTTTAATTTCTGTCATGACAGAAAAGAGGGAAAATCATGGATATCAGCCCGACCGAACAAAAGTTCGTCCTGCACTGGGGCGAGATGGGCACCCGCTGGGGCGTGAACCGCACCGTGGCCCAGATCCACGCGCTGCTCTACCTGGCCAAGCGCCCGCTGAGTGCCGACGACATCGTCGAGACCCTGGGCGTGGCGCGCTCGAACGTGAGCAACAGCCTGAAGGAGCTGCAAAGCTGGAAGCTGGTGCGCATCACCCACGTGCTGGGCGACCGGCGCGACCATTTCGTGGCCTTGCAGGATGTCTGGGAAATCTTCCGCGTCATCATCGAGGAGCGCAAGCGGCGCGAAATCGACCCCACCCTGAGCGTGCTGCGCGAATGCGCCATCGAGGGCAGCCAGGACGAGCAGCTCGATGCCGACACGCTGGCGCGCATGCAGACCGTGCTCGACTTCCTGGAAATGCTGAGCACCACCTTCCAGGACTACCAGCACCTGTCGCCGCACACCCTGCAGCGCTTCGTCAAGATGGGCGGCAAGGTGGCGCGCTTCCTCGGCCCGAACGACAAGGAGCCGGCATGAGCGAACTGACCCTCTACTACGACGGCCGCTGCCCTTTCTGCGTCAAGGCGATGCGGCGCCTGCAGGCGTGGAACACGGCCGGGCGCCTGGGCTTCGCCGATATCCGGCGGCCCGGCTTCGACCCGTCCTTCCTCGGCGTCGACATGGCGGCCCTGGACCGCGAACTGCATGGCCGGACGCGCGAGGGCGCCGTACTGGCCGGCATCGACTGCATGCTGGTCGCCTACACCCTGGTCGGGCGCGGCTGGCTGGTCTGGCCGCTGCGCATTCGCTTCCTGCGCCCGCTGCTGGCACGCGCCTACCGCTGGTTCGCGCGCCATCGCTATGCCATTTCGCGCCGCCTCGGCATCCGCTTGCCGCCTGCCTGCGATGGCGACACCTGCAACATCGGCAACCCCTTCCTGAGGTGAACACCATGGCGAATACGACACTGCGGGGATGGCTGGTTCGCTGGCTCTTGTTTGTCTCGGCCATGCACGTGCTGGTTGGTGCCGTGCTGCCCTGGATGGCGGCGGCGCCGGTCCTCGATGCCTATCACGCCGGGATCGAAGCCGCCTTCTGGCCCGGCGGCGCACCGGCCCAGGCCAGGGCGCTGCAGGTCTGGTGGATCAGCCTGTTCGGGCCGACCGTGCAACTGATGGCCGTGTGGATGATCGCCCTGATCCACCTGGCCGACCGCCTGCGCCAGCCGCAGGTCTGGCTGTGGCTGATGCTCGGCCTGCTGGCCTGGGCGCCGCAAGACATCCTGGTGTCGCTGCGCGCCGCCTGCTGGCCGCATGTGTGGGTCGATGTCGCGGCGCTGGCCGTGATGCTGCCGCCGCTGTTCTGGCTGTGGCGCCACGACCGGGCGGCGGTGGCGCCATGAACACCCATGTATTGGCCTTGCAGCTGATGGCGGCCCAGGGCTGCCTGGGCGCCTTCGATACCCTGTACCACCACGAACTCACCGAAGCGCTGCCGCAGAAGGCGGGCGCGCGGCTGGAGCTGGGCATCCACGCGACGCGCGCCATCCTCTATGCGCTGCTGTTCATCGGGCTTGCCTACTGGGAGTGGCATGGCGTGTTCGCCCTGGCCTTGCTGGGCATCTTCACGGTCGAGATCGTGCTCACGCTGTGGGATTTCGTGGTCGAGGACCGCACCCGGCTGCTGCCGGCCACCGAACGCGTCACGCACACGGTATTGGCGATCAACGGCGGCGCCTTCATCACGCTGCTGGCGATGAATTTTTCGGGCTGGTATGCCGAGCCTTCGGGCCTGGCCTGGCATCCGCAAGGATGGTTGAGCATGTTCCTGGCGCTGTGCGGCGTGGGCGTCGGCCTGTCCGGCCTGCGCGATGCGGTGGCGGCGCTGCGGCTCGGGCGCCTGGACGGGCAGGCCGGCGCCGAGCCCATCGTGTTCGACGCCGTCAAGCGCAGCGTGCTGGTGACCGGTGCGACCGGTTTCATCGGCCAGCAGCTGGTGCGCGCCTTGCTCAAGGACGGGCACGCGGTGATCGCGCTGACCCGCAATCCGAAAGCCGCCGCGTGGACCTTCGACGGCCAGGTACGCTGCATCGCCTCGATGACTGATTTATCGCCGGCCTGCCGCGTGGATGTCGTCGTCAACCTGGCCGGCGCCCGCATCCTGGGGCCGCGCTGGAGTGCGAAACGGCGCGCCGCCCTGCGCCGCAGCCGCATCGGCTTGACGGGGCAGGTGGTCGACTGGATCGCACGCGCCGAGCGCAAGCCTTTCCTGATGCTGTCGTCCTCCGCCATCGGTTACTACGGCATCCAGCCCATCGGCGACACTACCGCGCTGGACGAAGCCGCGCCGCCGCAGCCGATGTTCATGTCGGACCTGTGCCGCGAGTGGGAGCAGGCCGCCGCCGGCGCCGCCGCCTACGGCACGCAAGTCGAGTGCATGCGCTTCGGCCTGGTGCTCGGCCTGCAGGGCGCGCTGCCGATGATGCTGCTGCCGATCCAGCTCGGCCTGGGCGGCAGGCTGGCCAGCGGCCGGCAATGGCTGTCGTGGATCCATGTCGACGACGTGGTGCGCGCCATGGCGCATCGCTGGCGGCAGGCGGCAACCTTGCCGGCACCGGGCACTGTCGGCGCCAGCAACTTCACGGCGCCGGAATGCGTGCCGCAAGCGACATTCAGCAATGTGGCGGCGGGCATCTGGCATCGCCCCTGCCTGCTGCCGACGCCGGGCTGGCCGCTGCGGCTGGCCCTGGGCGAGCAGGCCGATTTGCTGCTGGAAGGACAGCGGGTAATACCGGCGCGCCTGCAAAACGAGGGGTTCGCTTTCCGCTATCCGGAATTGGCGGATGCATTGCAAAGCCTGAAGTGAAGGGAATACCGGCCAACGATGCAGAAAAACATCAGTTTATAAATGTTTTATTTGAAACCATGCAATTTCATTAAACTGGTGTCTTTACGCAAGTGCGATGCCCGCCGATTTTTCTCTCCCGAAGGAATAACAACATGAAGCGTTTCTGCCTGTCCCGCCCACCCCTCCATACCCTGATGTGCCTGGCCATCGCCGGCGCGTTTCCCGTGCAAGCCGCGCTGGCCCAGGAAGCGGCAAGCCAAGCGGTCAGCCAGGAAGCGCCCGCCGCGCAAGCCACGGCGGAGCAGGGCGGCCAGCGCCTCGACGTGGTGATCGTGACGGCGCAGCGCCGCGCCGAAAACATCCGCGACGTGCCGATGGCGATCACGACGATCAGCGGCGACAAGCTGACCACCTTCACCGCCGGCGGCCAGGACATCCGCTTCCTGTCCGGCCGCTCGCCCAGCCTGAACGTGGAATCCGACTACGGCCGCTCCTTCCCGCGCTTCTACATCCGCGGCCAGGGCAATACCGACTTCGACCTGAACGCATCGCAGCCGGTGGGCCTGGTGGTCGACGACATCGTGCAGGAAAGCCCGATGTTGAAAGGCTTCCCGGTCTTCGACACCGAGCAGATCGAGGTGCTGCGCGGCCCGCAAGGCACGCTGTTCGGCCGCAATTCGCCGGCCGGCGTGATCAAGTTCGATTCGGTGCGACCGGGGTTCAAGCAGGAAGGCTACCTGACCCTGGGCGTGGGCAACTACGGCGCCAAGACGGCGGAAGGCGCCTTCAACCTGCCTATCAGCGATACCGTGGCGGCGCGCGTGTCGCTGCAATCGCAGAACCGCGACGACCGCGTGCACAACCCGCGCCCGACCGGCACGCGCGACCTCGAGGGCTACCACGACAATGCCGGCCGCCTGCAGCTGCTGGTCCAGCCGAACAAGGAATTCAGCGCCCTGTTCAACATCCATGCGCGTGACCTCGACAACAACGCGACCCTGTTCCGCGCCAACATCATCAAGCCTGGCACCAGCGACCTGGTCGACGGCTTCGACTACGATTCCTATCCGACCGACGGCATCAACAAGCAGACCCTCAAAACCAAGGGCGCCAACATGCGCCTGCGCTGGAACCTGCCGAACCTGACGCTGCACTCGATCACCGGCTACGAAAGCGCCGAGTTCTATAGCCGCGCCGACGTCGACGGTGGCTACGGCGCCGTGTACGCCCAGCCGATGGGCCCCGGCTACATTCCCTTCGTGGTCGAGACGGCCGACCTGCTGCCGAACCACCGGCAGCTGACCCAGGAATTCCGCGCCGAGTCGAACGGCAGCGGCCCGCTGCAATGGATCGGCGGCCTGTTCTACTTCAAGGAAGACATCCGCATCGACAGCATCAGCTTCGATTCGCTGGCGCCGGGCAATCCGCAAAGCCCGTTCTACGCCACCCAGGACCAGGATACCACCTCCTGGGCCGCCTTCGGCTCGCTGAACTACACCGTGTCGGACAAGCTCAAGCTGCGCGGCGGCCTGCGCTACACCAGCGACAAGAAGGACTTCTCGGCGCGCCGCGTGGAAGCCACCACGGCCGGCCCCTTCTTCATCAACGAGGATTCGAGCAACGTCAGCTGGGACCTGAGCGGCACCTATGCGCTCGACAAGAACACGAATCTGTTCGCCCGCATCGCCACCGGCTACCGCGCCCCCAGCATGCAGGGCCGCCTGAACGGCCTGGGCGACCGGCCATCGTTTGCCAACGCCGAGAAGGTGCTGTCGTATGAAGCCGGCATCAAGCAGGAGCTCTTCGACCGCCGCGCGCGTGTGTCGGCCAGCGCGTTCCAGTACCGCGTGAAGGACAAGCAGCTGACCGCCGGCAGCGGCGTGATCAACATGAACCAGCTGATCAACGCCGACAAGGTGACCGGCCAGGGCGTCGAGCTCGACTTCCAGGCAGTGCTGACCGACTCGCTGCGCATGACCTTCGGCACCAGCTACAACGACACCGAGATCAAGGACGCCTCGCTGTTCGTCCAGCAGTGCGGCAACTTCGCCAACACCGGCGGGCTGGCCGGCTGCACGGTGACGAACGCGGTCGGTCCCTTCCCGGGCACCGTGCGCATCGACGGCAACCCGCTGCCGCGCGCGCCGAAGTGGCAGACCAACTTCACGCTGTCGTACACCACGCCGCTGGCGAACGGCGACTTCTTCGCCTACACCGACTGGTCCTACCGCACCTCGTACAACATGTTCCTGTACGAGGCCAAGGAATACAAGGCGCGCCCGCTGCTCGAAGGCGGCCTGCGCGTGGGCTACAAGTGGCAGGACGGGAAGTATGAAGTAGCCGCCTTCGCGCGCAACATCACCGACCGCGTGCAGGTGGTCGGCGCGATCGACTTCGACAACCTGACCGGCATCGTGAACGAACCGCGCACGCTGGGCGCGCAGTTCAAGGTGAATTTCTAAGCGTGTACGGCGGCCGGCCGCTATTGCCCACCGGGCGATCGAGGCTGCGCCGCCGGTTCCATTTCAGGTCCGGGACTTTGTCAGCGAATAAGCGATTTCCAGGTCGTTGACTGGTTTCCCCTCCCAGCCCTGGGCCGCATAAAACCGGTCTGCCCGCGTGCCGGCGGTCGTCGTCAAGTGAACGCGCTCGTGCCCGAGTTCGAACAGCCAGCCGACGGCCAAACCGAGCAGCGTTTTGGCCAGGCCCTGTCCCTCATGCCCCGGATGCACGAACAGCGCCCAGATCGAGGCGTCGTGCTTGTCCGCGTAGCAGAACGCGGCGATGTCGCCTGCGATCTCCGCAACCCACCCGCGCCCCGACTTTTCCAGGAAATCTTCATACATCTGTGGCGTGACGCGCGATGGATCGCGCAAGATGTTCTCGGTTACGGCCATGCGTATGCGCGACATGGCGGGGATGTCCTGGCTGGTGGCTTGCCGGAACAGGGGCGTGGCATTCTGTGGCATGGATCTCGATTCGGTTGGATGGCAACGCAGGCGTACGCCCGTGCGCGGCCTGCTTCGGTATAGTAAAACCATGGCCACTGCCCGACAATATCCCCATACCCCGGACGGGCGCTATTTCGTCGTCTCGGGCCGCCTCTGGCGCACCAGCAATCCCCATCTCGCACCGGAAGAACGCCAGCAACTGGTCGATGCATTGATGCGCGCCCGGCGCCAGGTGGGGCTGGCAAAGAAGGCGGCCGATCCCGATGCCGAGCGCAGCGCCCGTTCGCAGGTCGACGCCGCCAAGCGCGCACTGGGCGAACGCGGGCCTGTGTGGTGGACTGATGGCGCACCGGATCTTAATCGCAAGATGGTCGCGAATACGCCGTATGCCGATTGGTACGCCGCCTTGGAAGATGGATGACGCACGCCTGGTGGATCGTCATGCGTGGCGATCGCCCCGTTTATACCGCACCGCCAGCGTTCGTACGGTGGGCACCCCGTGCCCACGCGGAAGCATGCGGGGTGATTGCCGCGTTTGCACCCCACCGCCAGCAATGCGCCAGCGCGTCCGGATGATCATCTGGATGCGTTTCGACAGGGTAGCGAAACGGATTTAACAAGGCCAACCATGTTCGTCGTTCCGCGTGGGCACAGGGTGCCCACCGTACGCCGACGCCGACGCCAACGCCGACGCCAATACCGCCGCCAATGATCAACCAGCCGCCGCCCTTGCCACCAGCGCCTGGCTGTAAGCCCCGAAATCATCCAGCCCGCGCTTGATGATCGTCACCAGCACCGGTAGCGGCGCGGCCTGGTGGTCCCATTCGGCGCGGCAGAATTCGCCCGTGCGCTTCAGGTCTTCGCCCAGCGCCGCATCGATCCAGCCGGCGTCCACGAGCAGGCTGATCACCTCGCGTTCGTCGTGCGAATCGCCCAGCCCGGCGTCGGCGATCACATAATCTCCCATCTCGACCGCCGCTTCCCAGGCGCGGATCACGTTCAGCGTGGCCGCGTCCTGGCGCGTGATGTCGCCGACGAAGGTGGTCGGGTCCTTTTCGTACTCTTCGCGCGCGCGCCGGCAGCAGCGTTCGATGGTGCCGGTCTTGCCGATCAATACGGTGTCGTCCATGTGTACTCCTTCAGATCAGGAAAAGACATGCTGCCACGGCCGTCGGCCCCAGGGCGCCACCCAGCAGGCCGAGCGCGTTGACCGATTCGTCCTTGAAGCCGTGCCTGAGCAGGGCCGCGCCGGCCGGATTCGGCGCGTTGGCGATGACGGTCAGCCCACCGCCGGCCACCGCGCCCGCCACCAGCATGTATTGCGCGTGTTCCGACAGGCCCGCGATCAGCGAGCCGAGATAGGTGAGGGCGGCGTTGTCGGTAATCGCCGTCAGGCCGAGCGCGCCGAAGAACAGCGCGGTCGGGCCCAGGTTCGAGACGATCGGCTGCAGCCACCATTGCTGCATCCCGCCCAGCACCACCAGCCCGGCCAGGAAGAAGCCGACCAGCAGGCCCTCTTTCAGGATCAGCGGATCCTGGTGGCGCGCATACGCCTGGGTAAAGCCGAGGAAGAGCATGAACAGCCCCAGGAACAGCACCGGATGGTGGGCCAGCAGCACGACCCCGGCCAGGAAGGCCAGGTGGATGAGCGACACCTTCAGCGGTACGCGCTGCTTGCCGTCGGCCGGCGCGGCCAGCGGCGCCAGGTGCCTGCGCAGCAGCAGGGTGATGACGCTGGCGTTGACCAGCACGGCCACGGCCGCGCGCCAGCCGAAATGGGTGAACATGAAGGCGCTGTCCCAGCCCCAGGTGGACGCCACCATCAGCACCGGCGGCGCGGCATACGAGGTCAGGGTCCCGCCGATCGACACGTTCACGAACAGCACGCCCAGCGCGCCGTACTTCAGCGCTTCCGGTATGCCGGGGCGGAATACCTGGGGCGCCAGCATCAGCGCGGCCAGCGTCATCGCGGCCGGCTCGGTGATCAGGGAACCGGCCAGCGGCACCAGGGCCAGGCCGAGCCAGGCCAGCGCGAGCTCGGTGCGTACGGGCGCCAGCCTTGCAGTGGCCTGCAGCAGCGCGCGCGCCGCATCCAGGATGGGGCGCGAGGCGGCGATCACCATCACCACGAACACGAACAGCGGCTCGGTGAACTGGCGCGACTCGGCGTAGTCGAGCGCCGCGCCCGGCCCGGCGAACAAGGCCATGGAGACGACCAGCACGATGGCCCAGAAGCCGAACACGACTTCCACCTCGCCCAGCAGATGGAACAGGCCGGCATGGCGCGGGTGGCGGTGGGCCAGCACCTCGAAGCCCTTGGCGGAGAAGGTATGGACCAGGGCGCAGGCAAACAGGATGGCGCCGACCAGCTGCATGGTGGTCATGGCTGGCCCGCTTGCTGTGAACGGAAGAGATCTGCAGTCATTGTCAGGTGAATAATGGGCGAACCGCCATTATTTCACCTTTTGATGCGGATCGGATCGTTTGCGCCACCCGACGGCATACAAGCCGCACGCTTGAGCGTACACAAGAACAAGGTGAAATCCTACATGGACAGAATATACACATCTTGCCAAAAGCTGAACGAGCTAGTACTGTATATCCATCCAGTACTTTTGCATTACCCCTAATCATGTCTTCCTTACAAAACAATACGCCACCGGAAGCATTGCATCCTTCGCTATGGCTGGCGTCGCAGCTGGCGCGCGCGAATACGCGCTGCGTCGACACCGGCCACCCGGTGCTGTCGAAGCAGTTGCCCGGCGGCGGATGGCCGACCGGCACCCTGGTCGACCTGCTCGTGCAGCAGCCCGGCATCGGCGAAATGCGCCTGCTGCGCCCGGCCCTGGTGGCGGCTGCCTCTCGCCGCATCGTGCTGCTGCAGCCGCCCCATCCGCCCCAGGCGCTGGCCCTGGCCGCGCTCGGCCTGCCGCCCTCGCAACTGCTCTGGCTGCGCTCCACGCGCACCAACGACGCGCTGTGGGCCGCCGAGCAGGTGCTGCGCAGCGGCAGTTGCGGCGCGCTGCTGTTCTGGGCCAACCACGTGCGCGGCGAAAGCCTGCGCCGCCTGCACCTGGCGGCGCAATGCGGCGAAACCCTGTTCTTCATGATGCGTCCGCTCGCCGCCGCGCAAGACGCCTCGCCGGCGCCGCTGCGCCTGTCGCTGCGGCCCGCCGCCGGCGGGCTCGACGTCGGCTTCGTCAAACGCCGGGGGCCGCTGCGCGACGCGCCGCTGTTCCTGCCACTCACCCCAACTTTGCTTCAACGACATGCGCTTGTGGATCGGCCTGCACCTGCCCCAGTTATCGCTCGAGGTCTTCAGCCCGAACTGGTGCAATGACGCCGGCAGCGTCGTGCTCGACCACGAGCGCGTGCTGGCAGCCTCCCCGGCAGCGCGCGCTGCCGGGGTAGCGCCCGGCATGCGCCGCGGAGGCGTGCTGATGCTGATGCCCGACGCGCGCCTGCACCTGCGCTCGCCCGAGCGCGAAACCGAGGCCCTGAACACGGCGGCGCTGGTGCTGCTGCAATACACGCCGCTGGTAGCGGTGGCCGAGGAATCGACGCTGTTGATCGACATCGGCGCCAGCCTGCGCCTGTTCGGCGGCATCCGCGCGCTGTGCCGGCGCGTGCGCGCCAGCCTGCGTGCACTGGGGTTTTCCGGCGTGCTCAGCTGCGCACCCACCGCGCGCGGCGCCTGGATGCTGGCGCGCCGCCGGGCCGGCCGCGCCCTGCGCATCGAATCGCTCGCGCGCCGGCTCGACCAGTTACCGGCCAGCCTGCCGCCACCGGCCCGCGCGTATGCCACCTGGTTCGAAGGCATCGGCTGCTTCAACCTGGGCGCCATGCGCCGCCTGCCGCGCCCCGGCCTGCAACGGCGCTGCGGACGCGAACTGCTCGACATGCTCGACGCCGCCTACGGCATGGCGCCCGAACTGTTCGAATGGGTCGAGGCGCCCACCAGTTTCCATGCCCGCATCGAACTCTTCGACCGGCTGGAAAATGCCGAGGCGTGCTTGATGGGCGCCCAGCGCCTGGTGCAGCAACTCACCGGCTGGCTGTGCGCGCACCAGCTGGCGGTGGAGCGCATCACCTTGCTGCTCGAGCACGAGCGGGGCAGGGTGGCGCGCCCGCCCACGGCGGTCGACATCGCCCTGGCCGAAGCCACCTGGCGCGACGAGCACCTGGTGCGCCTGCTGAGGGAACGCCTGGGCAAGCTGACCCTGGAAGCGCCGGTCATCGCCCTGGTGCTCGACGCCAACGAGGTGCAGGCGATGGCGCCGCCGAACGAATCGCTGTTCCCCGAGCCGGGCGGCAGCGAGGAAGACCGGCTGCGCATGCTGGAATTGCTGGTCGCGCGGCTCGGTCCCGAGAATGTCTTGCAGGCCTTACCGCAGGCCGACTACCGGCCCGAGGTGGCCAACAGCTGGGTGCCGGTGCAGGAAAAGGTGCGCGAGAGCCTGCGTTCCTCGCAGATGCCGCCCGACGTGGACAGCCTGCCGCGGCCGACCTGGATTTTGGCCAAGCCGATCGCGCTGCTGATGCGCAATCACCGGCCCTTCTACGGCTCGCCCTTGAAAATGGCGTCGGTGGCGGAGCGCATCGAGGCGGGGTGGTGGAGCCAGACGCAGACGCGCGACTACTTCATCGCCGAAGGGCAGGATCACACGCTGTACTGGGTGTACCGGGAGCGCATCGTTGGATCAGGCGAGGCGGAGGCGCCGAGGTGGTACTTGCATGGTTTGTTTGGGTGAGTGCCCAGGCCAGTGTCTAGTGAACGAGGATCATCAGCATGGCGCATGCGATAGCGATCAGGGTCACGATCGTGATCCAGGCAGTCAACTGATAGGCACGGTGCCGAATCAGGAAGGCAGCTGGAATACCGACCAGGCCGCAAGCAAGACCAGCAACCGGCGCGAAGAGGTAAACCAAAATTAAAGGAACATCGCCGTTGGACAGCGCCACCAGGATTGCACCTGCCTCGACGCCCCCGACCAAGACATACACAACAAACCACATGAAGGTATGCAGAGTTGCTTTCATTTGGCACCCTGGCAGTGGTGGTATGTGGGGGGGGGCTGCCATCAATCGCTGGGCAGTCGCAGCGCAGCCCGGAATCGTGCGCCGCTTGCATAATAATGCCCGTGAGCAAACTCACTTTGAGGCAGTGCAGGCTTGTCCGCCTCAGGTCGTCTCGTCAGCGCCGCCTCCGGCAAGCCAACGCATGCTAGCCCATCAAATCTTCCCAATCTGCCGATCGATCGCCTGCTGTGCCCGCTCGTTGCGCTCGCTGTAGCGGTCCGTCAGGTAATCCGTACGCCCGCGCAGCAGCAGCGTCATCTTGAACAGCTCCTCCATCACGTCGACCACGCGGTCGTAGTAGGCGGACGGCCGCATGCGTCCCGCGTCGTCGAATTCCTTGTAGGCCATCGGCACCGAGGACTGGTTCGGAATCGTGAACATGCGCATCCAGCGCCCCAGCAGGCGCAGGGTATTCACCACATTGAACGATTGCGAGCCGCCGCAGACCTGCATCACGGCCAGCGTGCGTCCCTGGCTTGGACGGATCGCGCCCATCTCCAGCGGAATCCAGTCGATCTGGTTCTTCAGCACCGCCGTCACCGCGCCATGCCGCTCCGGGCTGCACCAGACCTGGCCTTCCGACCACAGGCACAGTGCGCGCAGCTCGGCCACCTTCGGATGCGTCTCCGGCACGCTGCCGGCCATCGGCAATTCGGTCGGGTCGAAGATTTTCACGTCGGCGCCGAAGTGCGCCAGGATGCGCGCCGCCTCCTCGGTGAGGAAGCGGCTGAACGAGCGTTCGCGCAGCGAGCCGTAGAGCAGCAGGATGCGTGGCGGGTGGTTCATGTCGCCGGCGGGCGCCAGCTTGTCCAGCGTCGGCAGGTCCAGACGTTCTGGCACGATGTTCGGGAGATCGGCAAGCTTGTCCATCGGTGTCTTTCGTTCAGCCCAGGCGCACGGCCAGCGCGCCCAGCGTGAGTAGCAAAATCGGCAGCGTCAGCACGATGCCGACGCGGAAGTAATAGCCCCAGGTGATGCGGATGTCCTTGGCCGCCAGCACGTGCAGCCAGAGCAGGGTGGCCAGGCTGCCGATCGGCGTGATCTTGGGGCCGAGGTCGGCGCCGATAATGTTCGCGTAGACCATGGCCTCGCGCACCACGCCCTGGGCCGAGGTGGCGTCGATGGCCAGCGCGCCCACCAGCACGGTCGGCATGTTGTTCATCACCGACGACAGGATGGCGACGATGAAGCCGGTGCCAAGCGCCGCGCCCCAAACGCCATGTTCGGCGCAGCGTTCGAACAGGGCGGTCAGCCAGGCGGTCAGGCCGGCATTGCGCAGGCCGTAGACCACCAGGTACATCCCCAGCGAAAACACCACCACCTGCCAGGGCGCGCCGCGCAGCACGTCGCGGGTCGAGATGCGGTGGCCGCGCGCGGCAACCGCCAGCAGCACGGCGGCGCCGGCGGCGGCCACGGCGCTGATCGGAATGCCGAACGTGTCCAGCCAGAAGAAGCCGGCCAGCAGCAGCGCCAGCACCCACCAGCCGGCGACGAAGGTGGCGCGGTCATGGATGGCCTGTTCCGGCCGCTTGAGTTGGGCCAGGTCGTAGTCAGGCGGGATGTCCTCCCCAAAGAACCAGACCAGGGCCGCCAGCGTTGCCGCCACCGACACCAGGTTCACCGGCACCATCACCGCGGCATAGCGCGCGAAGCCGATATCGAAGTAGTCGCTTGACACGATGTTCACCAGGTTCGACACGACCAGCGGCAGGCTGGCGGTATCGGCGATGAAACCGGCGGCCATCACGAAGGCCAGCGTCGTCTTGGGCGTGAAGCGCAGGGCGGCCAGCATGGCGATGACGATGGGCGTGAGGATCAGCGCGGCGCCGTCGTTGGCGAACAGGGCCGCCACCGCCGCCCCGAGCAGGACCAGCAGCACGAACAGGCGCCGGCCACGACCGCCGCCCCAGCGCGCCACGTGCAGCGCCGCCCATTCGAAGAAACCGGCCTTGTCGAGCAGCAGGCTGATGACGATCACGGCGATGAAGGCGCCGGTAGCGTTCCAGACGATGTGCCAGACGGTCGGGATATCGCCCGGTTGGATGACGCCAGCCAGCAGGGCGGCAATGGCGCCGGCCGCCGCGCTCCAGCCGATGCCCAGCCCGCGCGGCTGCCAGATGACGAGGGCCAGCGTGGCCAGGAAAATCAGGGAGGCGGTCAGCACAGGTATTCCTTTGCGCTTCAGGCCTGGACCAGGCCGATGCGGTCGAGTTCGGCCTTGAAGCTGGCGCGGTCGCCGGCCAAGACATCGAGGGGCAGCGCCAGGAAGGCGGCGATGCGCGCACGCAGGATGGCGTAGGCTTGCTCGAAGGCGGCATCGATCTCGGCCTCGGTGCCGACCACGTGGCTGGGGTCGTCCACGCCCCAGTGCGTGCGCAGTACGGGGCCAAGATAGGCCGGGCAGGTTTCGCCGGCGGCGCTGGCGCAGACCGTGACCACGATGTCCGGCGCGGCCGGCAAATCGTCCCAGGACTTGCTGTAGTAGCCGGCGGTCGGGATGCCTTTGCTGGCCAGCAGGGCCAGGGCGCGTTCGTTCAGCTTGCCGGTGGGCTGGCTGCCGGCGCTGCTGGCATGCCAGCCTGTTGGGGCCAGGTGCTTGAAGACGGCTTCGCCGATGAGCGAGCGGCAGGAGTTGCCGGTGCAAAGGAAGAGGACGTGCATGGGATTCCGGGAGCTGGAGAAAATGGCCGCTTACGCGCCACACTGGGGCGTGGCGCCCGGCGAGCAGGGGTTGCCGCCGCAGCAGTTTTCGGTGAGGAAGCCGATCAGGGCGTTCATCGCATCGAACTGCGCGGCATAGATGACGAAGCGGCCTTCCTGGCGCGGCACGATCAGGTTGGCGTGGCTCAGTTCCTTCAGGTGGAAGGAGAGCGAGGAGGGCGGCATGCCGAGCGCTTGCGCAATGGCGCTGGCCGCCATGCCCTGCGGGCCGGCCTGCACCAGCAGGCGGAAGATGGCCAGGCGCGATTCTTGGGCCAGGGCCGCCAGGGCCAGTACGGCATCCTTGTTCTGCATGGTGGTCCTTTCAATTCGATATTTCGAGTATAGTCGAAATGATGGGCGGGCGCCATGTACTGATGCGAAATGGTGTTCCCTTGCATGGCCCGGCGATCCGGTGCAGAGTAGCGCCTTCATTGCAACAGAAGGACACCATGCTGACCGAACGCGTCGACTTCCCGGGGCCGCACGGCAAACTCTCCGCCAAGCTGGACCTGCCCGACGGCCCGCCACGCGCCTACGGCGTCTTTGCCCACTGCTTCACCTGCAGCAAGGACGTATTGGCGGCGAACCGCATCTGCCATGGTCTGGCCGAGCGCGGCGTGGCCATGCTGCGCTTCGATTTCGCCGGCCTGGGCGCCAGCGCGGGCGATTTCGCCGACACCAATTTTTCGTCGAACGTGGACGACCTGCTTGCGGCGGCCGACTTCCTGCGTGCGCGTTTCGAGGCGCCGCGCTTATTGGTCGGGCACAGCATGGGCGGCACGGCGGTGCTGGCGGCGGCTGCGCGGATTCCGGAATCGAAGGCGGTGGTGACGATTGCCTCGCCGAGCGACCCGCATTACGTGGTCGACAAGCTGCTGTCCGAACACCTGGATACGCTGGCCCAGCTGGGCGAGGCAAGGGTCAAGTTGGCGGGGCGCGATTTCCAGATGCGCCAGCAGTTCGTGGACGATGCGGCGCAGCACGGGCTGGCCGAGCGGATTGCCGGCTTGGGGCGGGCGCTGATGGTGATGCATGCGCCTGGGGACGACACGGTCGATATCGCGAACGGGCAGCGGATTTTCGAGCTGGCGCAGTATCCGAAGAGCTTCGTGTCGCTCGACGGGATGGATCACCTGGTGACGGGGAGGGAGGACGCGGCGCAGGTGGCGGCGATGATCGCGGCGTGGAGTGCGCGCCACATCGATGCTGCATGATGGCGTGAGGCGGTGACCGTACGGTGGGCACCCCGTGCCCACGCGGAAGCCGGCGCAGTGCTAGCGCCATTTGAAAGCGGATATCGGACAAGCCGCGAAGTCTCCCAAGGAGGCACCGCGACGTGATGACGGAGCCGCGATAACACAGCCAACACCACGCAAGCATCCGCGTGGGCACTCCGTGCCCACCGTACGGTCGCTGCTAACGAAAAATATTACTCGTCGAAGTCTTCAGCGAGGTTCTTCCAGCCACGCGCCTTGGCAAACGGCGCGAATTCCTCGGGCGCCTCGAGCACGATCAGCTTGCGTTCCTGCAGGCCCGGATCGCTGTGCCCAAAGTCCGGCCCCTTGTAGCCAAGGCCGCGCAAGCGGTCGATGATGTTCTTGACCAGCACACTGTCCTTGTACAAGCCGCCGTCGAGCGGCTTGGCAAAGTCCACGTACACGTCGATGATCCCGTAGCCCTCGTCGAAAATGCGGATCGCCTTGACGTCGTGGGTACGGCCGGAGCTGTCCGCGGCCTGGAAAGGCCCGGACAGTTCAATGTCTGAAGAATCGGTAGTCATGGCCAGAGCATACCACCGCGCCCGGATTACTTCAGCGCCTTGTAGATCGCATCCAGGCGGTCCGGCGTGCCCGGGATGCGTTCCAGGCGCGGGTAGCGCAGGCCGTCGTGGTAGTCGAGCGAGATGGTGCGCAGGTTGTTGCCCTTGCGGACCAGCAGTTCGATCGGCGCCTTGCTGCCTTTCGCCGCCTTCACCGCCGCCTTCAGCACCTCAGGCTTGTAGGCGCGGTTGTTCACCGCGACGATGCTCGTGTTCCCGGCCAGGCCGGCGCGAAAAGCCACGCCATCCCACACCATGTTGCTGATGCCGCCATCGGCGCGCACCGAGAAGCCCAGCGAGTAGCTGAAGTCGGCCGACTTGCTGCGGTCCTCGGCAGCCTTGATGGTGTCGGTCGGCGTGTCGGTATAGACCAGCTTCCAGCCGGCACGGGCCAAGCCGTCGAGCGGCGCACCCGGGCCGTGGCCTTCGACGCGCGAACGCAGGAAAGGCGCCCAGTCGAACTTCTGCACCTTGTCGAGCGCGGCGACCACGTCCTCGAAGGTGTAGAACGCCGGCAGCATGCTGCCGTTGTCGATGCCGTAGAAGGCGCGCGCGAAATCGTCGAGCGAGCGCTTGTCGCCGGACAGTTCGCGGATCTTGGTGTCGACGTCGAGCCAGACCAGCGCGCCTTCCGAATAATAATCTTCGCTGCGCTGCCAGTTGCCCCAGGCCAGGCCGCGGCGGCCGGCGATGATCGGGTCGTTTACCGTGTCCTGCATCGCGCGCCAGGCGCGGCCGGCCGTGGCGTCGTAGCGCGCCGCGGTGGCGGCCAGCGCGTCGCGTGCGCTGTTCTTCGATACCAGGCCCGAACGCGCGGCGAGGATGCCGCCCCAGTACTGGGTCTGGCCTTCGTAGACCCACAGCAGGCTGTTCTGCAGCGGCGTGTTGAAGTTCGGGACGTCCTGGCCGGCAGGGCGGCGGAACTTGCCGTTCCACGAGTGGGTGTACTCGTGCGGCAGCAAGTCGCGGCCGGCTTCGCTGCGCGCCCAGTCGGTAAAGTAGCCCGGCTTGACGCCGTTCTCGCTCGACTGGTGGTGCTCGCGGCCGACGCCGCCGAATTCGTCCGACAAGGCCAGCAGGAAGTCGTAGTGCTGGTAGTGGTGCGAGCCGAACAGTTTGAGGGCCTGCTGCACCATCGCGCGGTGCGCGGCGATCTGCTCGGGCTTGGCCTCCAGGCTCTCGGCGTTGTCGGCAAATACGTTCAGCGACACGCGCACCTTGGCGCCCGGGTCGAGGTCGAACTGCTTGAAGTAGCGGCCGGCAAACAGCGGCGAATCGATCAGCGTTTCCAGGTCGTGCGGCTGGAACGCGATCTCGTCGCCCTGGCGTTTTGCCGTTTCCAGCGCGGTGCCGTACTGCCAGCCGGCGGGCAGGGTCAGCGAAGGCTGCACCGTGATGCGGCGCGCCACGTAGCCGGCCGGGTACAGCGTCACCGACGGCCACTGCAGGCCGATGATGTCGTCGGTCATGACGATGCGGCCCTGGCTGGAATCGAGCGGCGACAGGAACTGGTATTCAACGTCCAGCGTCGACGCGCCCTCGGGCACGGTGACGTGGAAAGCGAACACCTCGACCGGGTCGCGCGTCCATTCGATTGGCTTGCCGTTGGCGCTGAACTTCAGGCCGGCCAGCTGGGTCAGCGGACCGCTCGGGCCGTGGTTCGCCGGCAGCCATTGCGGGTACAGGAAAGTCATCGGGCCCGGCTTCACCGGCACCGTCATGCGCATGCGGAAAATCTGCTGCGCGAGGTTGCTGGCATCGACCTTCAAGACGATGGTGCCGGGGTAGGGCTGGTCGACAGGGGCAGGCACGGCGGCCTGCGCGGGGAAGGCGAGCGCAAGGGCGAGGGCGAGGCTGGAAGCGGCTTTGGCGGCGAAGGAAAATGGAGCGTGAGCGGTCATCTTGGGAACGGTTCGGGTGACAAAACCGGGCGAGTGTAGCACGCGCCAAACTGCCAAATGTGGGGAAATACTCCGAAACATCAATGCAAATAATATTGGAAATATTGGCTAAAAATCCGTATTTTGTATGCCTTGAAAAGTCCTTGGCATGGCATTAGATTGGTTCCAACGGATGCTCACGATGAGGTCCGTCAACTTATCGCTTAACTTAACGAGGATATTTAACCATGCGTACTTTCGACCTGACTCCCCTCTACCGTTCCGCCATCGGCTTCGATCGCCTGGCCAGCCTGCTCGAGCAACGCGCCGAGTCGCAGCCGAGCTACCCGCCCTACAATATCGAGCTGGTGTCCGAAGACCAGTACCGTATCGTGATGGCCCTGGCCGGCTTCAGCCGCGATGAAGTGGAAATCGTCACCGAGCGCGACTCGCTGCACGTGACCGGCCGCAAGCAAAAGGACGAGACCCAGCGTACCTTCCTGCACCGCGGCATTGCCGCCCGCGACTTCGAACAGCGCTTCCAGCTGGCGAACCACGTGAAGGTCACCACCGCGTCGTTCGACAACGGCATGCTGACCATCGAACTGGTGCGCGAAGTGCCCGAGGCGCTCAAGCCGCGCAAGATCGCCATCGGCGATGCAGCCGGCACCATCGACAATGTCCAGGCCCTGGAACAGCGTCAAGCCGCCTAATCATTAGCGGGCAGTAGCAAAAGAGGGTGCCCGCCGGGCGCCCTTTTTTACGTTTGAAGCGGACAGGTTTGTCCGTAGGGTGGACGGCTCCGCCGTCCACGCGTTCAACCGACGTGTGCTTGCCACCGCGCGGTCATATTTGCGATTCGTGAACGCGTGGACGGCACAGCCGTCCACCCTACGTCCCACGCAGGCAACACGCCCGAATCCGCCTTGCCGCTGAGTTTAAGCATGTTCTAAGACAGATCGGCGAAACTAATCACCGTGCGATAACCCGTTATCGGCCAACCCTTACATCCAGGAGTACGTCCATGCAAAACGAAGGTGCAGTCACTGCCATCACCGCAAAACGTCTCACGCTGGCGCTCTGCGCGGCGGGCGTTATTGGCGGGGCGGTCGGTGCCATTGCGGTCAACCACAACAGCGCCACTGCCCAGGCCCCGGCAACCGTCGCAGCGGCCCCCGCTCCGGTCCAGGCGCCACCAGCCGTGGCCGGCGCGCCGGCATCCACGGTCAGCCTGCCGGATTTCACCACCATCGCCAAGAACAACGGCAAGGCGGTCGTGAACATCCGCGTCATGGGCACGACCAAGACCAGTGCGCGCGGCGCCCCGCAAATGAACCCGGGCGACCCGTTCTATGAATTTTTCCGTCAGTTCCAGGACCCGCGCGGTTCGCAACGTGACACGCCCGTTTTCGGCGCCGGATCGGGCTTCATCGTAAGCCCGGACGGCGTCATCCTGACAAATGCCCACGTCGTGCAGGACGCCAGCGAGGTCACGGTCAAGCTGGCCGACCGCCGCGAGTTCCGCGCCAAGGTGCTGGGCTCCGACCCGCGTACCGACGTGGCCGTGCTGAAGATCGACGCCAAGGGCCTGCCCACCGTCCCGCTGGGGAATGCGCGCTCGCTGCAGACCGGCGAATGGGTGCTGGCCATCGGCTCGCCCTTCGGCCTCGAGTCCACCGTCACCGCCGGCGTGGTCAGCGCCACCGGCCGCAGCCTGGGCAACGACAGCCAGGTGCAGTTCATCCAGACCGACGTCGCCGTCAACCCCGGCAACTCGGGCGGTCCGCTGCTCAACACCCGCGGCGAAGTGGTCGGCATCAACTCGCAGATCTACAGCCAGACCGGCGGTTACCAGGGCCTGTCGTTCGCGATCCCGATCGACGTCGCGGCGCGCATCAAGGACCAGATCGTCGCTACCGGCAAGGTGCAGCATGCCAAGCTGGGCGTCTCGATCCAGGACGTGAACCAGGGCTTTGCCGATTCCTTCAACCTCGATTCGCCCGAGGGCGCGCTGGTGGCCAGTGTCGAACGCGGCAGCGCCGCCGAAAAGGCCGGCCTGAAATCCGGCGACGTGGTGCGCAAGGTGAACGGCCAGACCATCGTCGGCTCGGGCGACTTGCCGGGCACGCTGGCGGTGGCCAAGCCGGGCGACAAGGTCGCGCTCGACGTTTGGCGCGACGGCAAGATCGTGCGCCTGAACGCGATCCTGGCCAACGCCGACGACAAGACCGCCGTCGACCCGCGCGAAGAGCTGGCCGCCACCGACAAGGGGGCCAAGTTGGGCCTGGTGCTGCGTCCGCTGGAGCCGATCGAACGGCGCCAGAGCGGCATCGCCGCCGGCCTGGTGATCGAGGATGCGCGCGGCGCGGCGGCGATTGCCGGCGTGGCGCCGGGCGACGTGCTGCTGTCGGTGAACGGCAAACCCGTCACCAGCGTCGACCAGGTGCGCGACATGGTCGGCAAGTCCAGCAAGTCGGTAGCCTTGCTGATCCAGCGCGGGGATGACAGAATCTTCATTCCGGTGCGGATTGGCTAAGAAATCGTCTTGGCACAGCCGGATCACACACACGAGGTAACGCGATGCGGCTGTTGTTAGTGGAAGACGATACGATGATCGGCGAAGTGGTGCTCGACCTGCTGCGGGCCGAGCACTACGCCGTCGATTGGGTCAAGGACGGCGAAATGGCCGACACGGCCCTGGTGCAGAACCAGAACTACGACCTGGTCCTGCTCGACCTGGGCCTGCCGC
>Ga0308160_10001121_pt1 | contig 40571 bp, 53 predicted proteins | sample PhyFR1_FD_201036 | JGI IMG/M metagenome (GOLD analysis project Ga0308160, IMG submission 201036) | Phyllosphere microbial communities from UC Gill Tract Community Farm, Albany, California, United States - DLSLF.R1 | ecosystem: Host-associated > Plants > Phyllosphere > Unclassified | place: USA... | reverse complement strand
TCATCGTCGCGGTCGAGCGGGGCACACCGCTGGCGGAAATCCTCCGGGCGCAGGCCCAGGACGTCCGGGACGCCGCCAAGCGCGACCTCATGGAATCTGCAGGAAAGAAGGAGATCGGCATGATGGTGCTCGTGGTCAACTATTTTCCGTCCTCTCCCAAGCCACGCCTAGATTGGGGTGATTGCACCGGCCCTTAGCTTTAGCACTATGATCAAGACATGCGACGCTGGACATCGGTGTACCACTTTGACTGGACGCCCATCATCACCTTCGGCGTTCGACGACTTAATCTACTTGAGTGGATGGAAAAGAATCTCGATCCGGTAGCTTTCTCTGACACTGAGCATCATCTGGGAGTTGCACTCTTAGATAAGAACATCCGGATCGTGGTTCACCGGTCAGGCATGGTTCTACAGGATGCCGCTGCGTCTGCTTCGGGAGTCTCTTCGTTGAACCCCGCTATTGAGGGCGTTTTCGAGATCCTTGAGCCAAAGTCTGTCGTACTGCGCGCCGCGGCAACGGCGTGGTCCTCGGAACTAGCGGGTATCGACTACAACGACGCCCGAGCCTGGTTCGCCCGGCATACGTCTGGCATCGACTCATGGCCATACGGTTTTCGGGCTATTGATGCTTCGGCTCTTATGGACCTAGAGGCGCATGACTACAGTGCTCAGGTCGAGTGGGGCGTTGTCAGCGCCCCTGAACTTGCTGAGCGCCTAACCCACACGCAGGAGGGACGCATGTCCTCCAACCGCCCCCCCGCCAGCGGCCTCGCCATCGGGGCTGAACCCCTACCAGCGACTTCGCTTTTCGTGGACATGAGCATGCGGTCGGAACACTCCGACGTGATATCGGACACCAAAGGAATTGAAGCAGCAATACAATTCGTTGATACTGTTGGAAGTTCTATAGCCTCATCGCTGATAGAAACCGCAGTAAAAGAGACAGGTAACTAACATGAGCTCAACGCTACTCAGAACTCGCTCGAACGAAGACGTCCAAAGCGATTGGGTCGAGGTCGTCCCCCCCAGATCCGCAGTCAGCCGCCCGCTTGGTGGAGACGTAGTAGCCGCCATCGGCCGTCTGTGCGTAGACATAGCCGGTGCCAAAGCAAGCCAGCTCGTTTTGAACGAATCGGAAGAAGTTCGGCCAATGGACGAACTGGACCACGAGTTCAGCACGTACGCGGCTAGCCGCTGGGACAGCTAGGAACCACTTAGGTAAGAGAGACGATTCGACAAAGACGTGCAGACGACGATCATTCAACGCGGGCAGATTTGGAATGCCATGGTCCCGTTCAATGACCAAGCGATTGGCAAAGATCGTCCTGCTGTCATCCTCGGATGGTCCCCATTCACCGGCCGAGACGACCACAACATCTTGGTAGTTCCCGTCTACACTTTCGGGGGTGACCCATCGAAGGCGGTCGGTGGTGACGTCCTCCTGTCTAACGCTGCGGCTTGTGGGCTCATGACTGGTTCGCATATCCGCTGTCGTAGGTTGCAGTCACTGCATCCAAAGGCCCTGCGCTTGTCTGCTGGCCCCCTCGGCACACTTGAGGATACGGACCTCAACTCTGTCCTCGCTGAAGTATCAAAGCTGTTTGCCGTTCATTCAATGCAGGTTATTCCCTACGGCAGCTGAGCCCCACCAGAAAACCGATTCATCGCTGACGGTCCCGTGACGCCATTCCGTCTGGTTGCCGCGGGACCTTTTTTGTTTGTCGCCCGCGCCGCAGTTCATCCAAGCCCCTGTGGCCCGTAACCGGGGCGACACTTGCAACGACCCGGCCAAGGTCCTTGAGGGCGGACAGATAAGCGGCTGAAAGCCGTGTGGAGGGGTCTGCCCCGGCGACGTCCATCTGTCTAGCGAGGGTGCGGACCAACTCCAAGAGGGCGGAGTGACGGCCGTCGAGAACGTTTTTGGCGGCGGTGATCGTCGTCTCCACGGCCTCCAAATGTCTGCCCATTCTTTGCTCCTTCGTGGGTGAAAATTTGCGGGGGGAGGGAGGGCACTCTCACGGTAGAGTGGCCCGCCCGTTCCCGGCTTGCGGCGCTGACCCCCTACCCCGTCCCCGGTGTCTCCGGGGGCCGTGGCGGGGTACGGGAGCGCCCGCCAGCGGGTGGTGTGCTGGCGGGCGCTTTTTCGTTTCCTGGCGGCGCTGGCGGGCGTTTACGCCCGGGCTTGGAGTTGTCCCTGGCTGGTCCCGCCATCCGTCCGCGCTCTCAACACGGTGCGGTTGACGCCGCCGTCAGCGGAGCTTTAGAGCGTGGCCGGGAGGGTGATCTTGGCGATGGCCGCGGGGGACACCACCTCGACGTTGAACCGGCCCTCGTTGCGCGCCTGGACTTCGTTGGTGGCGAACCCGCCGGAGGCGTCCCATTCGGTGCGGATGCCCTGGAGGTCACTGGCCAGGTTGACGGCCCCCACCCCCAGGAGGAGGGCGGTCCCCGCGGGGACGTTGCCGGACAAAGCCACCCCCACCCCCCAGGCCCGGCGGGTGGCGGCGTCGATGGGGCCGCCCAGGTCGAACTCACCGGAGGCGTTCCGCTTGGTTTCGATGGTCTGCCAGTCGGTGGCGTTCACCACGAACGTTCCCGGTTCGTAGCCCGCCGCTTCCAGGGCGGTGATGGCCTTGCGGAGGGTGGTGATGCCGTCCGCACCGGCCGCCACGGTCTGGATCCCGGAGGTATTGAGGATGCCGGTCATGTTTTCCCCGGTGCCGTTGCCGCCGATGACCTGGGCCTCGATGGTCTGGAGGAGGCCGCCGGTCAGTTCCGTTGCTACGAACGTCTTGAGGTTGGCGTTGTCCTCCAGGAGGTACTTGCCGATCTTCTCGGACAGGTGGGCGACCACCCGCAGACGGGCGGGGACCCGTTCCAGGCCCATGAGGCTGGTGGGCTTGGTGGCGCCCGCAGCGACGGTGGCGGCGTTGTTGGTCCGCGTGGCCTGGCGGAGGTAGTCGTAGGAGGCCGCGCGACGGACCACGGGCAGGACGTCGATGACGGAGGTCAGGGGACGCCCCAGTGCGGTGGGCAGGGTGTTGATGAGCGGCACCTCAGTGAGGACCGTCCCGGCACCCGCCAGGCCCTTGGCGCCGTCCGGGCCGCTGGTGCTCATCTTGCGGACAACCTGGTCGGAGTATCCGGCTTTGAGGCTGAGGTACTGGGCGCCGTCTCCGGTGTCCCCGCCCTGAGATCCCGCCAGTCCGGCGATAGCGTCGATGACGGATTTCTGGCCGCTGACGCGGGCAATGGTGGCGTCATAGCCCTTGACTTCGGCGAAGTAACCCTCAATCTCGGTTACCTCCTGGTCCGTGAGGTCACGGTCGGCGGCTTTGGCCGTGTCGATGATGGCCTGGGAGGACTTGAGGGCGGCCGCGCGCTTTACATGGATGCTCATGGCATTGTTCTCGTTTCGATGAAAGGTGGGCGCCGCGGTCCACATGGGACGGGCTGGCGCTGATAGGGGATGACGTATGGTGCGCGGGCGGGTTGGTTACCGATGGCGTCTGCCGGTGCGTCAAGAAACGAGACGGGTTCCTGGAGCTTCTTACTCGCTGGTTACCGGGTTGCCCCGGCCTCCGCAGCTTTAGCTCGCTCCGCTATGTGGCCTCGGGATTGAGGATACGCCGCGGAGTGACCGATTAAAAGCCAGCCCGCGGCGTGTCCTCATGGCTGGGATTCGATGGCGTACAGCTGTTCCAGGACGGCGGCTGTCCGCGGTGTGGGGGTGGAGACAAGCCAGACGGTCATCCCGGCGTAGAACGGGGACTCCCACCCGATGGCCTCCAGCCGGGCGTCCTCCTCAAGCGCGAGGGCGTGGACGGCCTCCTCCTGGGCCGGGGTGCACACGCCAATGTCGCGGCGGTCTATTTCGATCCGGGTGACCGCGGACCGCTGGTCCACGATGAGACGGGCGCCGCCGGGGGTCTGGCGTTTCTGAGCCATGGTCTACGCCCCCGGTTCGGAGTCCGCCGGGGCGCCGACCAGCCGGAGCGGCGTCACGGTCCCCCCTGGCACTCTGTCCGCGGCTAGGCGGAGCAGGGCCAACGTGAACGGGTCCGCGGTTTGGTGGCCCAGGATCTTCCGGACAGCCTCCCCGGTGGTCATCCCGTCCATCAGGCCGGAGTCCCCAAGGTTCCGCATGTATTCGGCCCCAATGATGGTGAACAGTGTCTCGCTGTCTCCGGCCGTGAGGGCGGCCACCGCCCGGGTCGCGGCGGCCTCCCCGTCCGCGGCCATTTGGCGGACTATGTCCTGGAGGTCGTTGCCGCTCATCGTGTTTCACCGCTTTCGATTTTGAGTGTTGCCTCATTGATGAGATGGCGGAGGCCCGCGGTGGCGGAGTTGCCGGTGTGTTCATCCAGGGCGCCAACGTTCATGCCCAGGAGACGCCCCAGGCCCAGGATGAGGCCGGTGACGGCCCGGTCATCCCGGTCCACGGTGGCGGCGGTGAGGACGTCCTCCAGGAGGGCGGCAATTCCCATCCTGTCCTCATGGCGAAACGCTAGGGCCAGGCGGGCCGCGTTGCGGAGGTCCGCCGGCCGGATGACCACGGCCTCCTCAAACGGCCGTGGTTTCTCGAAACGGTTGGTTGTCATCGGTTTATCCTGTTCTGGTTCTGTCGGGTTTGCGCCAGGAGCGTCTCCGGCGTTAGTTGGGAGTGCATGCGGGAGACTTCCCGGAGGATGCTGAGGGCCATGTCCACGGCCAGGCGGTCCTCCTGGGTGTGCGCCAGGCGGCCCAACGGTTGGATCTGGGTGATGGCGTAGTCCACGGCGGCGGCCGCGGAGGGGAAATGCATGGGTGGTTCCTGCCGCGCCTCTCGGTGCTTGAGCAGGTCTGCGGCGGTAGCCCCGCCGCGGGCGGCCCGGGTGCTGGTGGTCACTAGCGTCATAGCGGCTCAACCCTCCCGTTCCGTCGAGGTGGCGCGGCGTTCGGGTAGGAGGCTGGTGATGTTGGGCGCCGTCTGGTCGGGGAGCGCGGAGGATCTGGACCAGGCGGCCTCCTCCTCGGCGGTGGGACGCCACGCCCGGATGGCCCGGATCCGTTCTACGGTTTCCACGATGCGCTTGTTCCAGGACTTGGCATCGGCCGCCGGGAAGATGAACGTGAAGCCTGGCAACCACCTATCGTCCGGCCCGCCCAGTGGTTCCTCCAAGCCGTCAGAATTGAATCCGCAAGCGTCGTGCTGCATCCCGCCGGAGAGTGACGGGCGGCAACGGTGATGGCGGGCCGCCGCGTCCAGCTCCGGTGTCAGGATCACCGCGGCGGCTGTAACAGCATCCATCCACGACCTATAGGCGTCGATGGTTTCCGCAAATGAATACCCTTGTTCACCAGATTCCCAGCCGTCCAGGGATGGGCCGATGAGGAGTAGGGCGTGTTCTTCCTCATTAGGTCCGGACGATGTACGGACCGTGTAGTGGTAAGGCGTCGGTTGGGGTTTGCGTGTCATGGTCTTACTCCGCTCCGTCCAGAATGATGGGTCCGCCCTGGGGCGGGGTAAGGGTCCGTCCACGCGGACCGTAAGCGCCGTGAGTGTCCGCGGCCCGGAGGCCCGGAACCGGCCGAGCGCCAGCGGAGGCCGGTGAGGAGCCGTAGGGTCCGCGCAGCTGTCCCTTTTCCTTACCCTTACCCGTCCCTCCGGGACGGGTCGGGACGGGGCGGGACGGGGGACCGTTACTGACGCTGTTACTGACGGGGTGAGTAACGCCGTTACTAACGCCGTTACAGTGACCTGGTTTGCACAGCGTGTGATCCCCGTGGACGTGGGCGGACTTGATGGCCTGGCAGAAGTCGCACAGTGCATGATCGTCGGCCTTGTGGCGCCGGTAGCGGTCCTGCCGCTCCGCCGTCGCCTTGCGGTTGGAGAGGACCTGGTCCTTGCTCAGCTGGTCGGACCAGTCCACGTGGTACGCCTCGCCGTGTTCTTGGACTATGCCAGTTTCCAGGCATTCCTTGAGGTCCGCCTCAATGGTTTCGGAGTCCGTGATCCGGCGGAGCATGAACCGGGGAATCTCGCCGTTGGTCAGTTGTGAGTTGGACCAGAGAATGAGTTCGATGACCAGCAACCGGGCGGACCGGGACATGGGCGCAAAATCGGCCCTGTCGTTGAAATTGTCACCGAACTTGGACCACGTCACGCTGACCCACCACCCGGGCGGAGCAGGACGGCGATGCGTTCGGACTGTTCCGGCGTGAGTGGTGGCCACGTCTCGACCAGGCGGCGGACGTGCTCCTGGAGCGTGAGCGCCTTGAGGTCCCGCTGGAGTTCCGTGTGGTCACCGGTGGGGTGATGGCGTTTGGCGGCGGCAACTTTGGCCCTGGCCGTCGTAATGTCATTCCGTGACATGAAAAGAGCCCTCTCGGGGATGCAAAATCTGCACCTCACCGGAAGGGCTCGGTCTAACTCTGTCGCTAACGGGCCTGACAGCCGACCCGCCCAATGTTCCGGGCTATTGCTAGGGACTCTAGCATCTGCTTACCCGCCAAGCATGTAAGTCGCCGTGTGGCGTGTCCTGTCGGCCTCCACCACGTCCAGGAGGGCCAGCACCTTGTCCCAGGACCCGCGGAGGTCCAGACGGCGACCCGCGGCCACACAGGAGCGGCAAGTGACCGCCAGTGGGTGGTCCAGGGGGTTTTCACCCTCAAAGTCCCCGGCCGTCATGTGGTAACGGCCAAGCGACTTTCGGACGGTTGCCACCGTGTGTCCGTTGGGGCACTGGAGGACCACCATTCCGTCCAGGTTGTCCACTTGGAGGCCCTTGCTCTTGCGGCTCATGGCTGGTTTCCTTTCGGCTCAATGCGCACTTGTTCGGGGGAGAACCTCACGCCCTTACCTGCTTTTTCGACGGTGACCTCCATGAGGGACCGGATGATCTGGCGCTTGTTCTCCAGGGGGAGGGCCACCCACTGTTCGGGGACGTCATCCGCTCCGGCTATCGCGGCCATGGGGTTGAGCGTCTCGTGCGCGCCGATTGCGCCCTCCACGGCGGCCAGTTCGGCGCCCAGCTTGCCCGCCTGTTCGCGGACCGCGGCCGCGGACAGCAGACCGTCCGCCAGCATGGCCGCCAAGGCGTCCCGGCGGTCACGCAACTCCACGGCGCGCGCCCTTAACTCGCGTAGGTCGTCGGAGCGGGAGAACAGCCCGGCCGCGTCGGGCCGGGACAGGATCCCCACCACCACGTCCTCCACCACGCCGTCCACGAGGTCCATCCGGCGGGTGATGTGGTAGCCGAAACAGCGGTAGACCATGTACTCCTTGGTGCTGGTCCGCATGGGGGAGGCGTACATTTTCCCTCCGCAGACAGAGCAAACGCAGATACCGGACAGCAGGTACTTGCTGTTGAGGTCATCCGGCGCGGTCCGGCGCCGCGGATCCGTCAATTTCTCTTCCAGGCGGCGGTGCGTCTCCTCGTCCAGGATGGCCTCCCATTCACCGGCCCCCATATCCTCCCCGTTGTAGATGCGGCGGCCCGCCATCCGCGGGTTGATGAGGAGGCGCCGGACCTGGGTGACGCCCCATTCTCCGCCCGCGGTGGTCTTGGCGCCCGCCTCATTCCAGCGCTTGGCGACGGACGCCACGGTGGCACCTCCCAGGATGCTGGCGGCGCCCTCACGGATCAGGCGGGCCTCCGCGTCTACAACCGCGACACCGGACTCCCCGCGGTCGTAACCGAACGGGCGGCGCGACCAATAAGCGTTGCCCTCCGTGGCCCGCTTCCTGTTGGCAGTCCGCTGACGGTTCCCCTTGTGCTGGACCTCCATGGCGGCGATAGCGGCCAGGATGGTGGCGACGGCTATGCCGGTGGGGTCGCCCAGGTCGATTGAGACGCCGTGGACGGAAGCAATGTTCACGTTCCGCGCCTTTCCCGCGTCGATCACCCGGGTCAGGTCAGCGATTGAGCGGGTGAGTCGGTCTAGGTGCCAGACGATCAGCGCGTCCACCTGCCCGCGCTCAATGTCGCCCACCAGCTGCTCAAACCCGGGCCGCTTCTTGCCCGTTGTGGCGCTGATGGAGTTGTCCCGGTAGACGGTGGCAACTTCCCAGCCCTTGGCCTCCGCCAGCAACCGACAATCCCGCTCCTGGCGCTCGACGGCGGCGCCCTCGCCGGTCTTGTCCTCGCTCTGCCTTACGTAAACCGCTACGCGTTTCATGCCCTAACAGTAAGGGGTATAGCTAACTATTGGGGTTCCGCTCGTCTTCGGCGTGTTGCCCCTGACGGTCGTCTTCGCCGTTTTCCCGGGCCTGGCGGCCATCACCCTGGGCCTCTGACAGGCGAGCTCGCCGACAAATCGAAAGAACATCAAAAGCATCAGCAGCACAAGAAAAAGGGGAATCACATGGCTACACCAACACATCCGGCCCGCGTCATGAACAGGCTGCTTTTCGCGATCCTCTGGTGCGCGGGTGCGGCGCCCGTGAAGCTGCGCGAGGGCAAGCCGGACGGTGGCTACCCTCGGGAGCGGGGTGACGTCCCCGGCTGGGTGATGATCACGCTTGTGACTAATACCTGATCCCATCATGGAGGTCGGCGAGCGCGGGATTCGCTTCGCTCACATGTATCCTAGGCCCATCGACTCGCATGACCTCTTGGGGGAACAATTGAACAAGCACTACCCGATTGCCGCTGGCATTCTTTTGGCCGCGCTCTCGCTCTCAGCCTGCGGCGGCTCGGCGCCCGCAGCTGCTCCAAGCCCCAGCGCTACCTCGTCCAGCCCTACACCGAGCCCTGCCCCCACGGCGACCACGGCACAGTTCGCTTCGATCCTCGCTGAAGGAGAGAAGTCCTGGCGGGAGTACAACGACAACATCGGAACCTGCGCGTTCGCCAGTATCAGCCAAGCCCCGGTCGACCAGATGCAGTCATTCACCTGCAAGCTCACCGCGCAAACAGTCACTATCACAGCGAAAACAGCGGCCAAGGACATGCGGGCCCTTCCCACGCCACCGACTGAGATCGCTACGCTGCACGCCAGGACTCTCAAGGCACTCGACCATTTGGCATCCATCGACGCCTACACTGCGTGCAAGGACGACAAGAGCCAAGCTTGCGACGACGCGGAATCCTTGACCAACGGGGCTATCCGGCCGCTCGTATCCGTCCTTGATGCTTGGCGCCCCTACATGAAGTAGGCGGCGGCCTAACGGCTCGGCTTTCGGCGACTTGCCGGATAACAGCCCTGCCTAAGTACGCGTCACGCTCAGAGGAGCGTCCGGACATTCACATTCCGCCGTGGGGCGGTTCAAACATGAGGGGGACCATGAGCGACGAGCTCAAACACGCACGTAACGATGAGACAGACGGCCTGGTCCAATTGCGGTTTGCGGATGAGGCAGGCAATATCCGGGATATCAACGCGGCAGAAATGGCTGAGTCTCTGTTAGGACTCGTGCAATTGAACGGTCAAATGGCGAGGGCCGGACTCTACGGCGAGGGCGCAGCCCCCGAGATCCGCGTGAGGCCCCCGGAGAAGGGCTCGTTCATCATCGAGGCTATCGTTCAGGCGGTAAATGCTGACCCAGTGGGGGCGGTCACTATCGCGGGGACCCTGGGAGGAGGCCTGGTTCAGGCCATTAACGTAGGGGTCAAGCTCATGCGTGGCGGGAAAGTCGATGATTGGGAGGAGCTGGAGGGCGGCGATTACAAGCTCAAATGGAAAGACGGGTCCACTCCTACACGCGTTCCGGGCCCCGTCTGGAGGGAACTCGAGAAATCCAAGCGGCAGACACGCAAAGCTCTTGCCCGCATCATGGCTCCCCTTGGCGACGACGCGGACACGCTCGAAGTTCGGGACGGCCGGGCCAGTGAAACTACCAGCGAAGTTCTCCAAACGCCGCCGGAGCTTGTCGCGAGTAAGGATGACTATCGCGCCGCGGTGCAGGAAGTCGACGACGTGTCGGAGTACACCTCCGTGTTTGACGCCGAGGCCCAACTGCGCAGCATCGACTTCAAAGCCGGAGAAAAGTGGAAGATCAAGACGCTCCATGGAACCCGTAGCGCTACGATGGAGGACGAGGAGTTCCTGCTTCAGCTGGACCGCGGCATGGCGATCCACAAGAACGACATTTTCGACGTCAGGATCCGGGAAGTTCAAACCACCAAGAACGGTCGTACCTCGAAGGTATGGTCCATAATCAAGGCAACACGTAAACGGCGGGGGGCGGACGATGACCATTCGACATCATCATCAGGATCATCCGATCCGCAGGACCAAGTCCAGGATTGACCTAGTAAGCCTTGCGGTTCTCTTCCTCGCCATTGGGCTTGTTGCACTCGCACTAGTTGGAGTCGCGCTCCGAGGATCTCAGCCTTGGATACTAATTCCACCCGTACTACTCGGTTGTTTCGCCATTCTCGGCCTCGACCGCAAATAACCACAGGGGAGCCCCGGAGACCGGGGCTCCCTTCTTTGTTTTAGGCCGGCAACATTCCTGGCAGCCGGTCGCCCCAGCGCACTCTACGTAGGTTCTCAGGGCAGCGGTGGTACTCCCAGATGTCCCACTCTGAGTCTGTGACGCGTTCTACCGCAGACCCGTCCAGCCAGGTCCAATGTTTGCGTCGGTCGTCGTCCTCCCACTCCACAAGGATCAGGTCACCGTTCCAGCGGGACGCCTGCGCATAGACGGATACCGGAGCGGGCGACGTAGCGAGCCTTGCCCGCACGTTGGGGCTTAGGCCATACTCCCAAGAATGCGCTGTGTTGGGCTGACCGAGAGACGGCTGCGTGTAGACATATGTCCGACCTTCGAGAGTGAAACTAGGCATTTTCGGGACCTAACGCCTGGGCTTCTTTAAGCCGCGCTTAGCCTTACGTCTCTGCACCGGAGCTCGCCTCGCGGCCGTCAAGATTCACCGAGAATGAGGCGGTCAGCTCTCGCGGTGCTCTTCAGCGTCAACCATTCCTGGCCGCGATCGTATATGGCTCTTAGGGCTGCAAGGGCGATGTCGATCGCCGCGTCAGCGCGCGCGGAGAGTGTCTCCGGATCGACCAGCTCGCCGTGTATCACCCTGCTGCGTGTGTCGTAGATGTCGGCCAAACGCTTCCTGAAGGCGCCTCGTTCCGCCGGGTCCGTTTCGAGCAGCCTTGTAAGGGCAGCCGTGACCCTAAAGACGGTCTCGGCCCGGGTGCCGACCAACGTCTCCCAGACTGTGACCGCGTCGATAAGGGCGTCCGCCTTGTCATGGCGCCCCGCGATAGCTGAAACGATGCGTTTCGCCGCCACCTGTAACCCGTCGACGTGCCCAGTATTCAGCCGCCGTGCCCAGTCTTCGATGGTTTGGACTTGGTCCGGTTCGACCAACAGGGGTTGGACAAACGGCAGCGGTGGGCCTCCCCAGCTTGATCCTGACTGTCCTATGAACGGATTGACCGTCGTCGTGAAGGTGACCGTTGGTGCGCACTTCGTCCCCTCGGCAGCGGCCAACGCGAAGGCCAGGGGAAGGCACTCGTAGATGCGCTGTTCAGCAGCGTAGAACTCTTCGCGGTCACCGGACCATTCGGGTGAGCCCTCCCGAGATATGTCAATCTTGGTGAGGCGTTGGCTCACCAGAACTGCGGTGGTTTTCGGTGACGTAGGCCAGGGGCCATTGCCGTCGTCGCCGGTATTCGGCTCTGGGGCGGCGCTGACGATGCCCCAAGGTGTAACGATTTGCATCCCCTTAGGAAGCTCAATCCCGGTGATGCCGTAGACGGTATAGGTCCGTACTGCTTCCCCTCGCACAGCACGCTTGAGCTCTTCGTAATTCTCGATGACGAGGCTCGCTAGACCGCCCTCCGTCACTTCGACGCCGCGGAAATACATCAGGCGAAGGGCCGATTCGACCATGCCGTGCGGAATAGTTGCCAGGGAGAGTCTCGAGCCACCGTGGCCAGTCAGGAAGTATGGATCATTTTCGCCCTCGCGTGGGCGGAGTTCTGCCAGAGACTCATCCCGTAAGAGGCTCGCGGCCGCTCTTTCCATGGCGGCGCTGCTCAAGCCTCTCCACCAAAGGTAGTGCAACTGCGGAGCACCGTCTAAGACGCCTTCCCCGATCATTCCGAAACTAAACGTTGGTCCCGGGCTCGGGTTCCGAATAGCGCTGACCACCTCTAATGCGAGGTTCGTGAGTGCAGAGACCGGGCTTTCGACGTTGGATGATATCCCCTGTATTTCCACCCCGACATCGTGGCACATCCGTGGACACCAGCCAAAGGCCCCCGCACCACCGTGAGGTGATGCGGGGGCCTTTTCCCGTGGGCTGAATTGCCTAGTTGTTATCCTCCGGGGTGAACCAACGGAGGATGCGGTACTTCCGCAGCCATTCGTTCACGCCGGGGACAGCGAGGACGCGGGTAACGACGGCGGCGAGCGCGGTTGCAGCGATGAGCGTGCCGTTGAGGCCGATGAAGACCCACCCGGGAAGGTAGACCTCGTATGGCTTGAGTGCGTCGATGACAGCCAGCAGGACGCCGTTCAGTAGCGGGAACGCCGCCACTGCGACTGCTAAGGCGGTGCGGAGTGCGGCGGAGCGCGGGTTGCGCTCCTGCGTGGACGTCGGCGAGGCGACGTGATCGCCGGCCACTACTTTGCCTCGCTGGTGCCCGCGCTGGGGGCGCTGCTGAGGGTGATGGTGATGTCGGCCAACGCCTTGTCCGCCGCCTCGGACACGGCCGACTCGATGGCCGCCGGGTCCAGCAGCTGCTTGGCGTCCAGCTTGTCGAGGTTGGCATCCAGATAGGCCAGCGTCGCGGCCAGATCCGTCTGACCGTTGGCGCCGCCCTGGCGGTTGATCTTGGTGCTGAACATGGCCTGGACGGTCGCGCCGACGGTTCCCTTGATGGCTTCGCGGGTGTAGTGGACGTTCGCGTCGAAGTTGGCTACGACGGCGCGGAGGGTGGTCGGTTTGCCGTTGAGCGGGCCGCCGCCCTCGCGGATGATCGGTTCGTCAAGAATGCCCATATCTTCGTCCTCCTCGGACAGTTGAGTGATTGTGCCGGCCTGCGCGGCGATGCCGCCCCAGACGCTTGTTGGGTCCATGCGGCCAAAGATGAGGCCGTTACCGGTGGAGTAGGTGAGGTCAACGATTCGTTCGGTGTGCAGGTGGGGGCCGAGTTGGCCGTCCATCCCGGCGGAACTGTCCCCTGAAAACGCTACGAGCTGTCCCTCCGTGATCTGCTGGCCGTAGCCGACCTTCCATGCGGAAAGGTGGGCGTAGACGTCGTAGTCGTTAGGTGCGACCTTGACGACGAGCAGCCGCCCGCCAAAGCGTTTGTAAAAGGCGAAGCGCTGGAAGTAGCCGGAGGCGGACCATGAATCGTCGCCCGGCAGGTTGACGTCCCAGTCGCATAGGACGACGGTGCCGGCCCGGGCCGCGTAGACGGGGGTGCCCACTGGGCACCCGATGTCGGTGCCGGCGTGCCCGTCCGGCTGGTAGTTGCCGTACATGGCGACGAGGACCTGGACCATCGTGCCGTTTGAATTCCCCACGACACCGGCTGTGGCGAGGCTGGCGAAGCCCTGAGTGATTTGGTACCGAGCCGATATGGGCCTCATGGTGTCCCTCCTGCGCAGGTGTAGGTGGTGGAGCCTGGCGGGTTCGGGGTGCAGGTGTATGGCATCCCCAGGTATGTGAAGGTGAACGATGAAGGCGCTGGACCTGTGGCCCCGGGCTGGCCGTCGGCCCCGGCGGGCCCGCGCTCACCAGGTGGGCCTTGGGGCCCGGGCACGTTCGAATCAGCACCTGCCGGGCCCGGTGGCCCTGCGGGGCCCGGCACAGTGGAGTCTGCTCCGCGTTCGCCACGTGGACCCGGGATGGTGGAGTCGGCACCGGCCGGCCCGGGCACGGTGGAGTCTTTCCCCGCCTCGCCGCGGGGTCCCACGATGGTGTCACCGTCGATCCCATCCCGGCCGGGTGGGCCGGGGTCGCCCTTGGGTCCCGGGATCGCCTCCGTGGGATTCTGTTGGACCTGCTCGGCCTTCGCGCAAAGGTCCCGGTCATCGACGAGCAAGCGGCCTTGGCTGGCGCAGACGGTCTGGATGTCTTGGGCGAGGGTCTGGCTGTTGGCCTGTGCGGTGTTCTTCTCGGCCATCGCCGAAAGCTGATTCGAAACCGTCCAGCCGACTCCAAATATGATGATCAGGCCGATAACAAAGAACGCCCAGCGGGGCGGGAACTGATTACGCTCGACGTGCTGGCTCATGCCTTACCTCGTGCTTCTTCGCGGAGCTGGTCGATGGTTTCCTCAGCTGCCCGCAGCTCATCCCGGGTCGCTTTGTGGTCGGCGCGTTCTTCGCGGAGTTCCTTGCGTGCCGTGTCGCGCTCCGCGTTGGCTGTAGCGATGTCTGTCCGCAGGGACGCGGCGCGTTCGGCGTCGAACTTGCGGTAAAGGAGGTACCAGGTGGTGACGCCGCCGGTGGCGAGGAAAGGTGCGGCGAGAGCTTTGACGAGCTCAACGATCTGGGGGTCCACACTTCTAGTCCTCCCTCAGTAGCCCGGAGGCGGTGCGGTTCTGTGCAGTGCGCATGCGGTCAGCCGATCTTGCTGATGCGGGCGAGCGTGGACCACGTTTGGACGACGCCGCTCATTTGGTAGAACTTGATGAACACTTGCCCTCCCGCGGTTGGGAAGTAGATCACCGGGGCCGAGATCACGAACTCGGAGGCGGTGTTCGGCGCGTAGTCCTGCCCGTAGACGGAGTTGCCGCTGGCGGACTGGATGGTGCCCTTGGTGAAGCCGGATACAGCTCCGGACGCGAGTTTCATGTGGGCGGACATGCTGTACAGCCCTGGGGCGGTGAACTGGATGCAGTCTGCCGAGGGGAACGTCACGAAGGACGAATCCGTGGAGTTGTTCTGGCTCAGTGTGAGCTGGCCGGATCCCCATGGCTGGGACGGCTGCACGGCGATCGAGGCGCTGGCCTCCGCGTAGATGAACTGCACCCATTTGGACCCGTTCCATTTCTGCTCGGGCATGGTGGTGTCGTCGGTGACGATGACCTTGGTTCCGGGTGTGAGAAGGGCCGGCGGGAGCTGGTCGCGTTCCGCCTGGGAGCCGACCTTCACGGTGACGTTGGTGCTGTCGGCCATGCGGGCCTGATGGACGGCCAGGTCGTAGACCTCATCGTTGGTGATGGTGACGATCTTGTTGGGCCGTGTCTGCGACATCAGGCGCTCCAATCCAGGTTCAGTAGCCCCGATTCGGGCTGGGTGATGGGGCCGTTGAACCCCGCGTAGGGGTCACCGGTGATGGCGATTCCACCGCCGCCTTGCAGGGCTGAGGCGAAGGACAGTGGCAGGGCGTATTCCTTCAGCCCTTGTCCGGGCTGGACGGTGACGTCGAAGGGGCCAGCGACACGGGTGACGTCCCCGCCGGGTTTGTTTGCGCTGGTGTGGGCGTAAAGGTGGACTGTGGCCGGCTGGTTGTTGTTGCCGACCGGTAGGCGGGAGCCGAGGGTGAAGCGGATCCCGGTGATGGTTTTGCCCGCCAGTTGCGCTGTAGACCCGGCATAGAACCACGCACCGTAAACCGGGCCGCCGCCGTAGCTGCCTTGGTAGATCCGGCCCTGCCCACCGGCCCAACTGCCCCAGCCGCCGGCGGGCCAGTAGGTGTCCCCGGCGGAGGCTTGGTAGGGCGTGGTCCCGGTGCTGCTGGTTGGCGGCGGGGCCACGGGTGGGGCCACCGGTGCCGCGGCGGCGGTGGTGGTGATCTTCCCGACGACTGAGGGGACGGCGGCGTTCCAGCTGAGAATGACCCGGTCACCAACGACAGGCGAGTAGGAGCCCACGAAGGTTGCCGTGTAGACGGCACCGTCGGACCCGGTGACGGTGATCGTCGGGGAAGATGCGGGCACGGTCAGCACCGTGCCCTGTCCTGGCCGTGGCTTGTCTGCGAGTCGGCAGCGGACAATGGCCGCCGCGCCACCGGCCCGGCTTGCGCTCAGCTCCACCAGGACCGGGTCTCCCTCGGCGACGACGAGCGGATCGGACCATCGGGCGGGGATGACGTTGCCGTTGACGTTTACGGCAAGCCCTCCGCCGTCCCGGACCATGACTCCTTGATATGTGGTGACTGTCCGGTCGGGTGCGAGGCTTTCGATGGCGCGGATTTCAGCCACGATCTACACCTCCGAGCGCTATCTGCACATCCGAGTAGGAGCACTCCACCGTGACTGTGCATGGGCCTGGAACGGTGCCGTTGGAGGGCTGGTTGATGGCTTTGACCATGCCGGCCAGAATGAACGGCTGGCCGCCGGCGACCGGGTTACCCACCTGCACCCAGTCGCCCTGCTGGACGTGAGGGACCGGCAAACAGGTCACCTTGAGTTCCACCGTGAGGCCCGCGAGGAGGGTGTCCTTCATAGTGCGGGAGTAGTCATAGGCCTGGGTCTGGGTGCTGATCATGTTGGACTCATAGAAGGTCGGCACGCGACCGTGAGGCCCGTTTACGCTCAAGGGTCCGGCGGTGATCTCGGAGATAGCCCGCACTGGCGTGTCCGTGCCCGTCCCGGTTACGACGAAGCGGTTGAAGAGGCCGTCGTACTTCTGCTCCCGGTCCACGCGGACGAGGAGACCTTCAGGGCCGCCCTGCAGGGTCGCGACCGGGGCCTGGGCCGCGAGGGGGTAGATCTCCAGCTGCCCGTCCCCATTCATGCGGTAGTCGCACGCGACGGATTTGCAAAGTGACTGGATCGCGTCCAGGCGTTCGCGCTCGTAAATGAGGGTCTTATTCACGGGCCGGTCCACGACACCGGGCGAGGTCACCACGGGGACGATGTCACCGGCGAGCCGCCGGATCTCACCGACAACTGTGGGGTTGGTCCCCTGCGGGGATTCGGGCGCGAGTAGACGATCGGCTGCGATCATCGCGCCGAGGTCGTCGGCCTGGATCTGGATCGTCGCCCCACCGGAAATCAGGACGTCCTTCTTCCCGGCAGGGACTGAGGAATCCGCGTTGACGCGCCCGGCGTCGTCGATCCGGTAGGAGTGCCACCGTTCGGCCGGCGCGGCCCCTGTGATCCTGTACCAGCCGATGTTGATTGAGCCCGCACCGCCGACGTTGTAGCGAACCTGGAGACGGCTGCCTCCGACGCCGAGGGGGTCCTCGAGCAGCCAAGGCGCGAGACGGCCTTCCTTGTCGGCGACCGTCATATCGAAGGTTTGAATCTGCCGGGTGCGGTCCCAGCTGAATCCCCAGCTGGCGACGGGCAACGGGCCGGGGTAGGCCAGCCGACTGCCGTACCAGACGAACACCGTGATACCTTCCCCGGATCGTGATCCGGAAAGGGCGTTCAGTGTGTTCGCATCAATCCGACGCATCGTGGCCCCCTCAGATCAGTGCGTTAGCGGTGCAGGTGAACGCCGGGGTGGTGCCACTGACCACGACCACCAGCCGCCAGTACGGTGCCTTGACCGCGAAGCGCTGGATCACGGACACGGGCGCCGTGGCCGTCCCGATGATGTCCCTCGGGTTGGAATCGGCCCAGGTGATGTTGTCGAAGGACCACTGCAGCCGGAACTCCGCGCTGGCGTTCAGACCGGTTACGGCCGTGATATCGATGCCGATTGACATCCAGTCGAGTCCGGAGTTGACCACTCGGCCGGCGTCAGCCGTCGTCTTGGTCAGGTTGAGGTTGGAGAACAACGCGATAGCGGTAGCCATATCGGCGGCCCTTTCCTTAGGTCCCCGCAGGGCTCTTCAAAACATCGAGGTAGGTCTTCCCCGATAACGCGGTTTGTGCCTGTTGGTAGGTGCCCCACAGGGCCTTCACATCCCCGTACGTCCACAGAGGAACGAGGACGTTCATGGTCGGGGCGGCGACGAGGTCGCCTTTCAGTTCCCACCGGATGAGGGAGCCGCCCCAGGCTTCCGTGACGGGCAGCTCCGTCGGGCTTCCCGCTGCCAGGTAGCAGAGGCCGGGGAGAGCTGACGCCCATTCCGGGAGGGGTCTGACCAACAGGAGGGGCGAGGATTGCAGCAGCCGCCGCATGTCCGCCGCCGCTTGGGCCGCCCGGGTAGACATGGACATGTCCACGCCTCCGGCCGCCATCCTCTGGCCTATCAGGGCAACCGGGTCGGGTGAGCCGAGGATCTGCACGATGGACATGTCTGCCGCGTACTCAAGGGCTTTCAGCGCCTGACCCCGCAGGTAGGCTTCACCGTTGGGTCCGACGTCGCCGTGGATTGGCACTGCGCCGCCCGGCACGAGCGGGTCTTGGATGCACCCGGCCGTTGCGTTCAGGGCCGTGATCGCCTGCGGCACGGCCGCCTGGGCGTTAATGCCGTCGATGACCTCGACGTCGTAGCTGACCGGCCGGCCCAGGGGTGCTTCGTAGTCGACAATGAAGTCGGCGCTGATGATGCTGCGCTTCCGGAAACCTCGAACCGCTTGCCGGCGCCCGTCCGCGGTCCGCCAGACCGTCACCGTGTTCGCGGTGGGGGTCAGGTCGGAGAGTGTGATCTCGACCCGGGGGCAGGGATCGAAGTCCGGTTGGGCCACCAGGGCGAGGACTGGCATGTAGTTTGTGGCTGTGCTTGTGCTGGCATCCGCGGCGCCCGTCCAGGCATACATGGTGCTGGCGGCGTTTGTGTAGCTGCCGTCGAAGGGTGCTGACGCTTTCGGTCCGGTAACGATGGTTACGAATCCCACGTCGAGTGTGTCGCCGTTGGCCCACAGGGCACCGCCCGTGGTTGCTGCGACCGTAAGGACAACCCGGTCCACGGCGGCCCCGCTCGTGGCTGCCTCGACCAAGACGGCGGTCCAGGTGCTGGCGGCCAGCGCGACGCTGGAGCCGTTAGCTGCTGCCCCCACGTTGGCCCCAGTGCTGGTCTGGTACTGGGCACCCAGCCGGACCATCTGGGCCTTGCTGCTGCGCACCATGAGCAGGTGGCTGTACTGCGTGTTGGCGGCTAGCCCGGTCTGGGTGTAGCTGCCACCACCACTAAGCGCGGTCGTGACAGCCGTCCAGGCCACCCGGAAGAAGCCTGCCGCCCCGGTGTAGCCGGTGCCGGTGTTGCGGGCACCATTGGCCGTACCACCAGTACCCGCAACGGCTGCGTAGCCGGTGGCCGCGGCCGCCACCTTGGGGTTGGTCGCCCGGTTACTGATGGTGCTGACGCTCATACCGAACGACCCCTCCCTATGTCACGGCCAGCCGCGCCGACTGCGCTGCTGGCCTCTTGCTGGGCAATTCCCCTGAAGACCCCGAGCACCTCGCCGGAATCCATAACGAGAGTCCCCGTCATGGCCATGGCTCCAGCTCCTCCTCCTCCGGTAATGGGCAAGCTCGCCATGGAGGAAAATTCGCGGGATCGTGCGGCGCGTACCTCCAGCCCGAAACGTGGTGCGATGGTCTGGAGGATCGCCCGGTTTCTGGCTTCCTGGCCGGGTTTGCCGCTGATGTAGGCTTCCCAGCCGGTCTCTGGTTCGGCCCAGGTGATGTTTGCTCCACCGGGGGCGATCATGGACTGCCGCATCAGGCCGGTCGCGGCGAACGCGTGTGGCCGGCCGAAGTTGCCTTCGATACCACCGTTGGCGTAGGCCTTTCGCTCGCCGTCGTGGCTGGTGCCTTGCTGGCTGCTCACACCCGAGTCCGACCTGACGGTGTTGATGAAGGTCGTCTCGTGGATGTCGTAGTACAGATTCACGCGCTTGCCGTCGACGGCGTTCGCCTTCCCCACCACTTGATCGATCTTCAGGGAGGCATAGTCGTGCAACCAGGCCTCGATGTTGACGCCCTTCGGGATACCAAGAGCCTTCCTGGCCAGGTCGTCTGCAGCGGCGCCCGTGATGCCGAACTTCTCAGCGTTGGCAATCAGGTCGTTGTAGGTGGTGACCATCTTCCCGTGCAGCTGATCTGAGGTGTAGATGTGGTTGCCCATGGCGTCCGTCGAGTTAGCCATGGTCTGTACCTCGGCGAGGCCCGCCGACGCGATCCCGAGAAGGGCCGCCTCGTTGGCCCTGCCCTTCGCCGTGTGCGTATCGAGGGTGATGCCGTTTTCTTTGATCGAGGCGTCGACGGCGTCGATCGCGGCCAGGTAGTTCCGGGCAGCGTCCGACTGAGACAGCGACGAGAGGCCGGCCTGGACCAGCGCCGTCGCGTACTTGTCGAGGGACGAGCTGACGCCGTCGACGGTCAGGCCCAGCTCTTCGAGCTTCTTGGCTGTCTCCTCGGTGACCGGCTGGGACTTGCCGCTGGCGTCCGTATATTCTTGGGTGGCGCCGGCCGCGTTTCGCATGGACGCCGGCACCTTGCCCATCGCCAGGTCAAGGAGCTCCTGCGGGCCCAGGTTGACGCCGGTTTGGTTGGCCAAGCTCTTCAAGGCGTCCCGGTACCCGGGGATGGAGTCGAGGGCTTCCTGCGCGCCCTTGCCGTTCTTCTCGAACTCTTTGGTCAAGGCTTGGAAGGACTTTGCCGCTACGTCCGGGGAACCGTTGCGGACCAGATTTCCCATGGCGTCGCCGAGGCCCTTGAGCCGGTCCTCCAGCTGACCGATCTCACCCTTCGGCAGGCCGAGGAAGTTGGTGAACCCTTCGAAGAACTTGTTCCCGGCGTCGTCGACTGTCTGGTGGGTCAGCCGCTCAACGGCGCCCGCGAGGGAGTCGACGTTCCGGACGATGTCCTTGCCGCCAAACTTGTCGAAGCCCTGGAACACGGAGTCGAGGTTCGACCCGTCCACACCCTTGTAGGCGTTGGCCACTTTGAGGATGGCTTGGCCGTAGTCCTCTGCGGACTTGGAGTGCTTCTCGGTGAAGACGGCTGCGGCGATCTGGAGCGCCGCGAGAGCCAGCGCAGTGATACCGGCGGCTTTGCCGATCTTCCCGAGCACGCCGGGGACCCGGGACCCTTCGGCGCTCATTGTGCGCAGCGCGGTCACCGTCTCCAGGACGCGCGGGAACAGGGTCAGGAAGGCCCCGCCGAGAACGAGGGCACCACCAGCCAGCCCGGCTGTGGCCACACCCGCCTGCAGCATGGGGGTGGGGATGTTCCCGATCATGTCGACGAGGTCCTCGGCGCCCTGCACGATGCCCCGGAGGGCTTCGGCTGCGCCAGAGCCACCCTTGATGAACACGGAGTCCAGAGACCCGCCGAGCTTCTCGATGTCGCCAGCGAGGTTGTCCTGCTTGATGCCTGCGGTGACCGCTGCGTAGCCGGCCTCGTTGACCTGACCGATCCAGGACTTGATGCCTTCGGCGCCGTTTTCGTAGAGGACGTTGGCGGCGCGGACGGCGTCGGAGCCGAAGATGACGCCCATCGCCGCGGCGCGGGCCTCCGGCGTCAGGGACTTCATCGATTCGCGGAGGTTGCCTGCGAACTTGTCCAGACCGATGAAGTTGCCCTGGGCGTCGTAGGCGCTGATGCCCAGCTCGTCCATCTTGGCTTTCGCCTCTTTGGACTGCGGGGTCAGCCGCTGCAGCATGGTCTTGAAGCTGGTGCCGGCGTCCGAGCCGATCAGGCCGGCAGAGGCGAACGCAGCAAGACCGCCGGTAGTCTCCTCGATGGAGAGACCGGTCTGCGAAGCGATGAGGCCTGTCTGGTTCAGGGCCATGCCCATGTCCTCGACAGAACCCTGGGCCTTGCCAGCGCCCGCGGCGAGGAGGTCGGCAACGTGGACAGCGAGCTTGCCCTTGTCCTCGAAGTTCTTCCCGAAGATCGTCATCGCGGTGGCCGAAATTTCGGCGGCCTTGGCGACGTCGAGGGAGCCGGCGGCGGCGAGACTGAGGGAGCCGGCCAATCCGCCGGAGAGGATGTCGGAGGTGCTGACGCCGGCCTTCGCCAGCTCGTCGATCGCCTGCGCCGCTTCGGCGGCCGAGAAAGCGGTGTCTGCGCCGGCGTCGATGGCAGCTGTGCGCAGGAGATCCATGTTGCCGGCGGTCTCGTGCGTGGAAGCACGGACCTCGGACATGGCCTTGTCGAAGTCCGCGTACTGCTTGATGGCCATGCCGACACCGGCGAGCATGGCCACACCTGCGGCCAGGGCGACCTTGCCGACCTTGTCCCAAGATTCCTTGTGGACGGTAGCGGACTGGACGAGCCTGGCCATCGAGGTGTCGGCCGCCTGCCCAGCTTCCTGGGTCGCGGCCCTGGTCCGCCGGGTAGCGGTTTCGGCCTCGGCCATGGCTGAACGGAAGCCCTGCACTTCCGCTCGAAGGCGGACTACGACGGCGCGCTCAGCCATGGCGGCTCCTCATCTTCAGTTGTCGTTGACCGCCTCGTCAGCGGCCGTTGCCCGGCGGCAGCGGGTCCTTGCTCAGGTCACGCTTGTACACTGCGACGAGCGCCCCGCCCGGTTCCGGTTTGTACCCCTCGGAGGAGGTCTCAAGGTCGATCGCTTCGGTCGCGTAGCAGGTGACGACCTCGGTCTCGAACCAGCCGCCGGCGTTATCCGGATGCTGGCAAACGTGCCGGGGGTACCCGCAGGAATGCATCCCCTCGAGGTACTCGGTGTAGGCAAGGGTGAGCAGGAAGTCCTTCTCGGTCCACTGCTCACCCCTGCCCAGCCACGCCATCGGGTTCTTCTGCGCGGCGGCCGCCGTCTTGAGGAGACGGACTATTCCTGGCCAGTTTCCTGTCCAGAGAACCTGCGCAAAAAACCCGCGTTCACCTGCGGCATCGTGTTAGAGACCTCGTTGACGACGGCAGCGACCCGGCCGATCTGGGCGGACCCGATGACCTTCTCCAGCTTGTAAACCTGCTCGAGGTTGATCGCCGGGGAGACGATGGCCTTGGCGATCATATTGATGCCGGTGACGTGAAGCGGCCACTTGTTCTTCTGGGCCTTGGCGGCGATGTCGGACATCTCCTCGGTAAGGAGGCCGCGGACCGTGATCGTCAGTGCCGAGTCGGCGAACTGCTGCGCGAGCTCCTGGTATCGGCGGACCACCCGGGAGTGGCCGGCGCTGAGGGAGTCGTCACCGTCTGCCGCGCGTTCCGCTTGGTCGATCTGGCGTTCGAGTTCGTCGAGCTCCGCGAGGAGGTCGGCGCGCTTGTAGACCTTGACGGAGCGCTTGGGCAGCTCAGCGTCGAGCATCCATTCGTCGAGGTTGAAGTCCTCCGGGGTCGGCAGCGCGGGGGTGCCGATCAGGGATTCTTCGAGGTGGTTTTCAGTCATGACAGGCTCATTTCCGGGTGAAGTTGGCAGGCTCGGTGAGTGCGGATGGTGCGGTGGCGCGGGGGAGCCTGAATTACCCCGCGCCACCAGTTCTTGGTCTACGCCGCAGCGGAGACGGCGATCCACGGGTAGGCGGTCTGGATCTCGAAGGGCACGCGCCACTTCGTGTAGCCGCCCATGTCCGAGGGGCGCTGCGGCTCGTCGGTGATGAAGTCGGCGCCGAGGTAAATCTCGTCGCCGGCCTCCCACGGCTCGTCGGCGTCCTTGTCGGTGTGGCGGGCGTAACCCCAGAGGGTGGTGCCCTTGACCTTGACGGCCTGGAACGCGAGGTCCTCGCCGTCGACGCCGGTGTCGGCTCCGCCGGCGGCCTTCCAGTAGCGGAAGAACGTGGCGCCGCCCTCGTAGTTACCCTCCCCGATGGCGTTGGACTTGTTCTTCTGGCGGAGGGTCGGCTCGTCGATTTTTTCGGAGTCGGTTGCTCCCCAGAGGAAGTCGTTCTTCATGATGACGGGATCGGCCTGGATGCCGGCGTTGAGTTCCGCCGCGGTGGGGTTCTCGGGGTCTGCCGGCTTGGTGGTCAGGATGGTGAACTTCGTCCGGCCGGCGGCCAGGGAACGTACTCCCATGTCTACTTCTCCTTCGGTTTCTCCGGCGTGGCCGGGGTGTTGGTGTCGGCCGGAGTGGCCTCCTCCGTCTTCTTCCGCGGAGGGCTCTTCACCAGGTCAGGGAAGAGACCCGGGAAGTGTTCGGGGACCGGGGCGGGCTGCTTCTCGCCGGTGGTCTTGCTCCACGCTTCGATGAATTTCTTCGGCATGGCTGGTCCTTTCAGACGATTCGGGTGGACCGAACAGTGATCTCATCGACTGCCCGGACCGGATGGCCGAAATTTGGAACGGTGACAGTCTCGTCAGGAGAGATAGCCGTGAGCGCTGCCACTTCGAGCTTCTCGACGGACCAACCTGCTACTTCCGGGCGGCGGCCCTGCAGGTCCTGGCGTACGTCCATTGCGAGGCCGATCACTGAGAGTGGGTTGAAGCCGACGTAGGTGGCGCGGATGGGGAGATCGAAGTCGCGCGGCGGCCCGGTCAGGGTGGGGGTGCTCTCGTTTCCAAGGGATCCCCAGAACAGGACGTAGGGGTAGTCGGGGACGTTCTCAACTTCCCAGAGGTACACGGTGAGTCCGGGCCGGATCATGTCCTTGACCGCGGTGTAGTGGTCCTCAATCATCGAAGATGAACCCCGCAAGCTCTACCAGGTTCTGCACGAACCGAGGCTCCTCTTCGGCGAGCGTGATGGATGGGTCGGGGAGGGTGCCTCCGCCGCGTGACCATCCGTAGTAGGCGCCGGCGAGCTGGGCGGCGCCGCCCTGGTTCGGGTCTGGACCGATGCTGGCTTCTATCGATGCGTCGCCGGCGAACTCTCCGACGGTAAGGTCGTAGTTGATCGTTGGGCCGATCTTTGCGAAGTAGGTGGACCCTTGGGTGTCCCGCTTCATCTGCGATGTGATGTTCAAGGCCCCGCGGGCGACGACTGCTCTGACTTTTGGGACCATGTGCGCGGGGACGTTGTGGAGGTCTGCTGCGAGTTGGTCGAGTTCGCTGGTGTCTGCGCTCACTAGGTCAGCTCCTCCACGCGTAGGCGTTGGATTGTGGCGGTGGATGCCCGTTCGACTTGGACGATCCGGAATATCGTCCCGACCATGTGCGGGCGATACGGGCATCCGATCATGGTGACGAGGTCGTCCTTCTTAGCGGGGCCGGCGTCTATAGGGATGTGAACCTCTGAGCCTTGGACGGTGAAGGTGTAGCCGCCATCCCCGGCCGGGTTGGCTTGGGTCCTCGCGCCTTTGACCCGGCACCGGCCGGTGCCGCCGGCGATGGGGTAGACCGGCTCGGACGAGCGCGTCACTTTGTGGCTTACCGGGTCGATGACCTCGGCGCCTGTTGGTCGTTCGATCTTGCAGGTGTCCACCAGGAGTGATTCGGCGTCGCGGCGGGCTTCGAGGATGTCGTCGGGGTTGAACTCCACTGTTAGCCTCCGAGCCCGATGACGTAGACGCCGTAGTCCGGCGCTCCGATGGACGGGTTGAGGAGAAGGTGTTCGTATTCGCTCACGTACATCTCGCCGGTGGAGACGCTGGTGTCGAGGGTGACCGACTTGGACCAGTCATCCGCTGACTTGCTGATCTGTCGGGCGTTGTCGGGGTTTTTCAAGACCCGGACGATCATGGAGACCATGACGGATTTCACCGTTGCCGTGTCCACGATCTGGGGCACGGCGGTGAGCTTGTCCTCGATGTCGCGGGTGTCGGCCTTGATTCGGGTCCATGCCGTGGCTGACTTACCCGCGACGGTGGCCCGTTCGGCGGCGCTGAGAGGGCGCCATTCGCTTTCGATGTCACCATAGGTGACGGCTACTTCCGTCATGACGCCCTCCCTTCGCTACTCGGATCCGACGATCTCGGTCTTGCCGGTGTTGATGTCCCGGCGGACCGTTACCTTGGTGCCGTCGGCCTTGGTTGCCGTGTACGTTTCCGTGCGGTCCTTGGGCTTCGCGCTGCCGCGAGGCTTCGGGGCGGGCTTGACCGCGTTCACGGTGCCCTCCTTGAGGGCCTGCGCGCCTGGCTGGGGCGCGACCGATTGGGCGCGTTCCTCCGGGTCGGTGGTGTCTGCCGGACCGTCGCCGGGGGCGGTGACGGAGGGCTTGGTGACGTCGCTGTCGAGCGTCGTCACTTCCTCGGTTTTCTTGGTGACTGCCATGTCGGACCTGCTTTCTGGTTGTGTCGTGCCTGGCCGGTGGGCTTAGGCGTTCCGGATGCCGCGCAGGCGGGCTGCTGCCTGGCCGCCGAAGACGGCCAGACCGCAGTAGAACTCGATCCGGGTCCGGTAGGCCGGCTTCTCCTGCAGCTGGCCCAGGTCATCGACCTGGATGCCGCCGTTGGTGAGGCCGGTGACGCCGCGGTCGCCCTCGTCGTTGCCGAATTTCACGGCGTAGATCGAGGTCGCGTCCGTGGAGGTGCCCTGCGTCTCGGTCTGGCCGAGGATCGGGGCGCCGGCGGCGGTGGTCCCGAGGTCCAGCACCGGGATGCCGTTCCACTGCAGGACGCGCTTGCCGGTCAGATCCTCGCGGACCGTCTCGACGCCACCGAGGCGCCGGCCGGCGGAGCGGATCTTGCCGAGGATGCCGGCGTTGGCGTAGATCGCGCCGTTGGTGCCGTCCAGGCCCGGCACCCGGGAGACGAGGTCGTCGAGCAGGTCGAAGAAGACCTGCGCGTCGGATGCACCGTTGCCCACGACGGGGGAGCCGTTGGTCGCCGCGTCGATGACCTGGTTTCCGATGAGGCGCTTCTTCAGCCCGTCGAAGCCCTTCGGGTTGACGGTGACGTCTCCGTTGATGAAGTTGTCCTGGTAGAAGTACGAGGCCGCCTTCACCTTCATCGCAGTCTGCGTAGCGCGCTGGTCGTTGAGGTTGCCGCGGGTCTTGACGATGAAACGGTCCACGTCCGCGTCGCCGCCCATGATGGCCAGCGACTCGGTGCGCTGGTTCACGGTGCCGGTGGACTCGGTGTAGGCCTCGTTCACCGAACGGAAAGCAACACCCGGGAGGGTGCCCTCTTCGTTGTAGGCGTACGCGTTGCCCTCGATCGGCATCAGCGGGATGCGGTCCAGGATGGGCGAGTTCTGCACGAACGTCTCAATGACGCCGCGCTGGAGGTTGTTCTGAGACAGCTTTGCTGCCTCAACAAGGGTGACAGCCATGGTTAGGCTCCGTTCTGGTTAGTGGTTGCCCGCAGGCTGCCGCCTTTGGGTGCTGTTACTTGGAGGCCTCGGCGTACGCGTTGCGCAGCCGGGGGAGACCCGGGTCCGAGTCGGTCGTCTTGCCGCCGCCATCTCCGGCGCCGGCACCGGGAACTTCCCGCACACCGCGCGAGGAACCCCACTTCCTGATCCAGGCGTCGGCATCAGCCTCAAGCTCTTCCTTCGATCCGCCGCGGAGTCGCTCCGAGGCTTCGAGATCGAGGCCCTTGGCGGCCGCTACCTGGTAACGCAGGATGACCGAGTCCTTCTGCGCGATGGTGACGGCCTGCTCGGACGTCGACTTTTCGAGCTGAGCGACGCGGTCGCTTTCGCGCTGCGCGTCGGTCTTCCCGGCATCGCGAAGCTTCTGAAGTTCCTGGGACATCGTCGCGATGTCGGCCTTCAGGGTCTTGTTAGCCTCACGCTCGGCCAGCAAGGCCTTCTTGCCGCCCTCGCCGAGCTGCTCGTCGCCCTCGGTGCCGGCCTCGCCAGAGCCGCCGCCGGAGCCTGCTCCCGCGCCGCTTCCGGTGCCGGTACCTTCTCCCGCGCCGTCACCGCTTCCGGCTCCAGCGCCGTCGCCGGCGCCCGCCTCCATGCGCGCATCCCCGAAGAGAGCGCGGTTGAAAGCGAAGAGCTGCTCGATGCCACCCGGCGCCCGAAGGTCAATGCCGTGCGGCCCGATGAGTGGTTTCTGCTTCATTGGTTCCTCCATCGCGGAGTAAGTACCCGCGGCCTCGTGCCTCGGGTAGGTCTGATTCCGGTCACCCGGGAAATATCTGGCCGCCGGTGGCAAGCCAGCGGCGGTAGTCCTTCTCGACCTGAGCCGCGATCTGCGGCGTCAGCGGCTGGTTCATCTGCTTCGCACGCGGCGTCATCGAAGGGGCCGTGTAGGGGTTCACACCCTGCTGGACAAGCTCCCAGCGTGCCTTCGCATCGAAGAGGCGGCGCTCGGCCTCCGTCATCGTGGCTCGGACCCGTGGATCCCGGCCGGCGACGATGGCATCCTCGACACGTTGACGAGCTGCGCCGTATGCGCCGCCGTGGCCGAGCGCTCCGTAGCCCTCTCGTTGGCCCACGATGGAACCCAGTGGGTTCTGGCCACCCGGAAGGACGTAGCCGTACTTCCTCAGATCGGCCATGGCCGCTTCGCGGTTTGACCCGTTCAGCTGGTATATGGCGTCTGGGGTGAGGCGCTTCCCGTTGGTCCGGGCGCCGCCCGGCGTAGCCGTGCGGAAGTTTCCACGCTTACTCGTGCCCTCCTTGGTGAATGACCCTGCGGCCTGACCGCGGCGGGAGCCGTCAGCGGAAGTGCCCGTGAACTTCAGGCCGCGTTGGGCGTTTACGACCTGGAAGATGTCGGCGCCGTCGTTGATGGCCCGCGCCCCTGCCACTGTGAAGGTCCTTGCCTGATCCTCAGCGGAGAGGGAATGGAAATAGGCGTAGGGGTCGGTTGTCAGGTCGCCTGCGTCGTTCTCCCTAGATGGGATGTGCCGGCAGTCGCAACGCGGGTGGCGCAGGAAGCCTGCGTTCCAGCGATAGAACTTCCCGGCGAGAGCGACACAGTCCTTGCACGATGGTGGGTTCAGCATCCGTACATAGCCGACCCTTGGCCGGGCTGCAATGTCGATGCCCGAAGCGACGCCGCCGGTCTGCGCAATCGTCGTTTGCAGCTTCATGTCCAGGTTTGACCGGCCCATCACTAGGGCCTGAGCAGGCGGGATTCCTGCGCCAATCCACCCCTTTACCTGTAGGACCGGGGACTGCAACAGCCCTGCTAGGGGACGGCCGTCTGGAGCGACTCCGGCGAGCGACTTGGGATCAACGAACGCGGCCGGCAGTACGTAGGTGCCCTGCTCAGCCAAGGCGTCGACGCCGTAGTTCGCGCCCTCGACGGCTGCCCGGATTTGCAGCCGCTCCACGGCCGGCTGGAGGAGGGCCAGGGCAGCCTCCCAGGAACCGCTGAGGTTGTCGGCGCTGAGACGGCGCCACGCTGCTCGCCCGGCCCCAACGGCTAGCACCTGCAGCTGCTTCATGGCCGCGTCATGCCCCACAGCAGCTGCGGGATACTCGGGCACGCTATCCTCCGGCCATCTTCAGGATTTGGGCGTCGGCCGCAGCCCGCTCGTCGTCCGAGTTGGTCACCCAGTCAGTTACCTTGGGCGGCGTCGCGTTCGGCAGCATGGACCAGGCGTCCTTGCGGCTCATCCCCGAAGTGACGAGCTTGCCGATCGCGTCGACAATCTGGGCGAAGGACCGGATCTCCGTGTCTGCCCAGATCACTTCGGATGCGACGTCGGGTTCCTGTTCGCCGCGGGCGACGTTTCCGAGGCGCATCACCTGCTCGAGTGATTCGCCCGCCGCCCGCTTGAGCTCTTTCTCCAGGGACTGGAATGTCGACTCGGCACCCGACATGGCATCGCCGGAGGTGTTGGCCATCTTCGTCAGCGCGTACGCCGGCGGGATCTGGCCGATCACCATGAAGTCGTTCAGGAACTTGTCCAGGACCTTGATGTAGTTGTCGAGGTTGGACTCGGGCAGGTCGAAGACTTTCGTCTGATCGCCGGGGAACACCAAGGCGCGGTCCACACCGACCCTGCCTGGGGAGCGGACCACCGGCTGCTGGAGGCCGTTGGCATCCAAGATCGGCTGTCCGGTTGCAGGGTCCTTCTTGACGATCGGGTTGCCCTTCTCGTCCCGTACGACCGGGTCGAAGCCGGTAAACACCCGTTGGCGGAAGGCGCTGAACTGCATGGCCAGCAGGGTGTTGAAACGGATCGTATTGATCGCGTCCTGCTGCGGCATCAACTTGGCGATGGCCGGTTGAGGCCGGCCGTCGGCGTCGAGGTTGAAGTCGAACGGCACAAACGGGTTGCCACCCATGTTGTGCTCGCCCTGGTCCTTCAGCTGCCAGTCGCTGCTGTTCCCGGCGGCCTCGTACTTGAACCACTCGTTCTCGGTGTAGACGTAGGCAACCTGGGTTGTCGTCGTCAGCGAATCCGGGAGTATCAGCTGCGACGGGGCCCGGTTGGTGACCGTGAATTTCTTCACCGTGAACAGCGGTTCGAAGGGGTCCTCGGGGTTGGGCTCGATCCAAACCCGGCGGGAACTTTCAGGTCGGATCTTGGGGCTCTTTGGGTTCGCGTCGTTCCGGGACACGGACATCACTCCGCGGCCATGGACGAACATCTGCCGGTAGACGATGCCCTGACGGGAGTCGAGCTTGTTCGGCTGCCAGATCTCCGTCCAGGCATTCTGGTCGGCCTTGTCGTTGCGGCCCGTGCGGAAGCCGTCCGCCTGCAGGCGCTGGATCGGCCCGTTCATCGCGATCTCAAGCAAATTCGCGATGGCCATCTTCTGGAGCGACTCATACTCCTCGTTCACACCCTCGGGCGCGTAGGGCATGTCCTGGATGCCCTTGAGGTAGTTCTCCCGCCGGTCCCAGTCCTTCTCCTGCGCCTTCAGCTCGTACAGGCCGCGGTCCAGATATTCGCGTGCAGTTGCTACATCCGGCACTCCGCCACCTGCTCTCTGCTAGTTGAAGCCGTAGACGGCGGTTGATATGCCGCTCGGGACCCGGAACGCCTCCGACCAGCCGTCGGCGCGGGCGTCACAGGCTGCTTCGTGGGCAATTACTGAGGTCACAGCCGCGTCGATCTTCTGCGTCTGCGATGGCTTGAGGATGATGTACGACTGGCCGGACCGGGCGAACATCCGGGCGTTGGCTATGTGGTTCGCCGTGATCTTGCAGTCGTCATGCGTCAGGGCCTTCGTCTGAAGGTCCATCACGAACCGCTCCAGCGCCGCGTGCATCGGCTTGATGCGGTACGTCTCCCAGGGGATGACTATGTTCTCCCCGTACAGCTGCTGCCACAGCTCGCCCTCTGTCTTCCAGAGGGGTGGGTCGTAGTAGAGCCGCTCCACGGTGTGAGTGTCGAAGAGCTCCTCCATAGCGGCGTGGACTTCAAGCCGGGGGATCCGGCCTCCGTACTCCGCCGGGTCCCAGATCATCGGCCGCTTATCGGGGCCATAAGTCGGAGTGAACTGCCAGCCGCCGACCGTCTCAGCCCGGATGCAGGTGAAGTCGTCCTTGTCGGAGCCGTCGAATCCTGCGCAGATCCTCACTTAGCCACCTGCTCCGTGTTTTTCCAGAGATCCTGAGGCATCCACGCACCCTTGCCCTGCACGAGGATGTTGCCGAAGAAGCGCTCGGCCTCCGCCGGGTCCTTCTCCATCAGCTCCAGGGCCTCAGCCTCGATACCGTCCAGGTTCACCCACGTCGAACCCGCGTAGACGTAGCGCAGGATCTTCCGGCGGTCCGCCTTGTTGCCGAACTTCAGGTTCGTCGGCGGCTGCCTATAGAACCTGAAGATGTCCAGCGCCCGTGATTCGTAGGTCTCCTGCGCGGTCGAGTTGGCCCCGGGGTCCCATGCGTTCGTCGTCTCGATACCGCGGCCACCCATGCCGGCCAGGCCTCGACGCATGGTGCGCGCGACGCCCTTGAGCTTGTTGACCTCGGTGTAGGTCCCGGTCTCGTCCATGTTGGCTGCCGTGATCGGGTTACCCAGACGGGACAGAGCGGACGACGTAATGGCGTCGATGCGGCCGTCCATGTGCACCCGGGTGAACTCTTCACCCACGCGCATGATGGCCGCCAACGGCCCACCCTTGACCATCGCCTGGAGCGGCCCGTAGACGTTGCGCACCTGGTCCTCGGACGCAGCGAGCAGCTGGATCTCTGGGTCCGGCCGCGGCATGCCCATAGGCTCGCCGGGCAGGTACTCGTAGGTGAAGCCGCAGAAGCAGTCATAGTCCGAGCAGTGGTACTGCTCGCCGCCCTTGGCCCAGCCGCAGAACACCGACGGGCCCGCGGCCTCGTTCAGCATCATGCCGGCAGACCAGGGACCTTTGCCCGTCTTTTGCGGCGCTACAACCTGCGAGCGCCGGTTATGGAAGGCCGGCGCCAGCACAGGATCGTCGGGAATCCATAAAGCATCGGTCTTGACCCGGTAGTGGTTGACCGTGCACCAGAGCTGCCAGTCAGACATCGTGAAGGGCAGGCCCTTCTTGAAGCCCTTCGGGACTATGCAGTGCCACTCGATCCAGTCAGCGACCAGGAACCCCAGCGTGGGGAAGGAGACGACGTACTCATCAGTGGCCGGTGCCACTGCGCACCACGTGCAGCCGATCGCGTGACGACGGGCGGGCCGGCGCCGGGGCTGCGGCCGAGCGCTTCGCGCCAACCTCGTCCTCGACGATGCGCCAGCGGTTCCGCAGCATGGCCATCTGCGTCAGGCCGAGGCGGTCCGACCATTGCCGTGCCTCGCTGGCCGCGCGCATGTTGCCCTGCTCGGCGCCCACCATCATCCGCACATACAGGCCGACGTCGTGCTTCCATCCGAGCTTCTCCCATTGCGCAGCCTGGGGCGTCTTCCAGATCTGTCGCCAGATCACCAGCTCGCGCGCGTCCAGGATCTTTGCTGCGGCGTCGTCGCGCTCCTCCGGGGTCTTCGCCTTCTCCAGATCGCGCCACTTCGATAGCGGCCACGCGGGCGCGTTGCCCTTGCGGCCCTCGGAAGGGAGGCTTATCCAGCCTTCCTTGTCGGCCGGCCGGTCACGGCGCAGCGCCTTGGCGTCTGGTGGCGGTCCGGAGTTTACCCGGGCTCCTCCTCGGGGCATGTTCCCTCATTCCTCGCTGCGTCGCGCAGCAGAAAGGCCGGGGCATCGCGCCTCGGCCTGGTGGTGGAGAGTGGACGGCCACTGGCTCAACCGGATTCCGTTCGTGGTTGGTCGGTGGTGGTCGCCGTCAGTGGACTGGCGCGGGGTCGAACCGCGCACCGGGCCTGCCGGGAATGGCATTCCTCAGCCCTGCCGGGTGGAAGGGGCCGGCGGTCTTACTCATGGGAGCGGCACAGGGGCCGCCGTGAGCTGGTATGGATTCGAACCATTGCGCCGTAGAGACGCCGCACTAAACGTGCCCCGATTGCGCCATAAATCGGGATTCCGCAGCCCTCCCGCTGGATCGTGTTCCTGCGGGCTAGTCCGTTATGAGTCTTCGGTGAAGTTCGTCTCCTCGAAGATGCCCGGCTCTTTGAACCTGACAGGCCCTGGTTTGAACCTGACCAAGAGCCCGGAAAAACATATGAACCTGTCGGACTATTCAGAGCCCTCCCCGGCGGTACTAGGGGTTTGGCCGCCCCGGGGGTGCCCCCCACCCCCTGGCGGCCGGCCGAGGCGGTGGTTCGCCGGCGACCTCAGTGTCCGTGGGCTGCCTTGCCCGCTGCCTGGCGGTTGCACCGTTGGTGCTCTGGCCCTGACCATCCGTTTCGGTCGTCGGTGTGGCCGAGGTCGAAGGGCTCCAGCTGATGGAATCGGCGGCCGCATCGAGCGCAGTTGAAGTTCTGGATGCCGGCCCGCTTGAGTCGTTCGCGTTCGGCCTGATGATTAGCGCCGTAGTCCCGTTGCTTCGGTGAACCTCTGCGCTTCTCGTACTCTGCCCGGTGGGGAGGGCACAGGCTGGCGTCACTGATCCTTGGGCAACCGTGAATCCTGCACACGTGCATGCTCACAACCGGATCACCGCCTGCTTCGGGTACGACAAAGGCCCCACTGGATGAACCAGCGAGGCCTTCGTTCGAAATTGTTTTGGGGACAACTGTCCCGAGCAAGATCAGTCTACCCAGATGGGCCCTGGATTAACAACTACCTTCACCCGACACGCGTCACGTGTTCAGCCAGTGCATGGATCTGCTGCCCGGACCAGGATGCTCCACAGTTCCCGCACGTGGCGAAGGTTCCCCGTTCATGGGGGATCGCGGTCAGCGTTGCCTTCCGGATCAGGTCCCCGTCTTCCTCGACCTGGTAGTGGCTGAGGCCGCACTCCGGGCACTTGCCCCGCAGCTCGATCCGATGCTGAGGGTTGAACATTGCTTCGATCTCCCGACACCAGCCGGCGATCATCTTGAGCGCTTCAGCTTCGGCGGCCGGCGATGCCAACGCCTTTGCCGCCCAGAACTGGATCCGCTTCTCCACGGAAAGGGCATCCAGCCTGGACCTCCCGCCGTTGGTCCAGTACTGGTGGGTGCTGGTCTCGTCGATCTTTCGCAGGAGATCGAAGGCATTCAGAGCCAGCGGCGCGGGGCGGCCGGACCCAGAGCCCCCGGCGCCCGACTCCATCCCGGGGGTCAAAGCGAAGCGAAGCTGGTTGAGGAGCGACGGCCACATCTTGAAGTCGACCTTGGGGGCGCCTGCTTCATCTGCGGTGTGCACGGACTGCGGGGTGTTGCGGGTCAACCGACTCACCGCTCCCGGGAGGTCCAGGAGATCCAGCTGGGTCCCGTTCATTCTGCACCTCGCAGCTCTCTGGTGATCCGGCCGGATTTCAGATCGGAGGGGCGCCAGACGCCGACGTCGAGCTTGGCCATGAGCATGCCGGAAACCCAAGAGAACTGCGCAGGCGACACCCGCCCTGTCTCCGTCTTGAGCTCGCGGAAGAGCGCCCGGCCGCGCTGCTCCGAGATGAGTACCAGGTCAGGAAACCCTGGCTGCGAGCGTCGGCTGTCGTGGGTGTGGTGGATCAGCGTGTAGCCGTTCAGCTTGGCCAGGTCGATGACCTGCTGCTGGAACTGGGCTTCGGTGAGTTGTGCGATGAAAGCAGTTGGGTTGGGCATGTCTAGTTCCGTCCTCGGTTGCGGGGGCGTCTTCGTCTGGCTTTGGGTTTGTGGCTCCGGTCAGGGGGGTGGGGGTGCTGGGCTCCTGTCCCTACCTGACCCGTCCCGCCCCGTCCCGTCCCGACATGGCTTGGTCCGGGAGACCTCTGACCTGGCCGTGACCTGGGTGACCTGCGTTGGTCTGAGGCCGGGTGGTCCGTCGCCTCGGTGCCGCGTGGGTCTGCAGAGTCGCTGGACGGGCCGGTAGGTGCCGTTGACTCGTCCAATCCCGGAGAGGCCCATTCGGGCTCCTCGACGGGCGGCGTGTCCTCTGCGTAGGTGGTGGTGCTGCTCTTAGCGCTTTGGTGGGCGGGTCTTAGGTAGGAGGGCTGGACTGTAACGCCGTGGCCAGCCAGGAACTCGACGGTCTGAGGACCGTAGAGCGGCTCGTCCGGGACAGCCAGGGTCTTCCAGTTGCTTTCCGGGTCGTTGCTGCGGCGGCCGTTGCATTCCTTGCAGCAGACGACGTAGGTCTGGGGCGTGGCCTCTTCACCTGGTCTGGTGTGGTCGTAGGACCCGGCGCGGCCGGAGACCCGGTCCGACCAGCTGACGGTCTTACCGCAGTAACGGCAGGCGTCGCCGTCGCGGAGCCGGACGGGGACGGTCAGCTTGGGGTTCCGTTGGTCCTTCTTCCGCTGATTCGTCCAGGCGCGCTCGTCCTTCAGGATCATGTGGAAAAGATCGTTGTCCTCGACCAGCTTGAATGCCTGGCGGGTCTCGCCATCGACCGTGATCTCGGTGTCGGTGATGTAGCCGCAGAACTTCGCCGCCTTCACGAGGGCGTGGTATCTGCCAATCGAGCCTGCCATCAGCTTCGCCGTGCCGACGGTGATGACGTAGTCCCGCTCGTAGGCGGCGGACTGAGTCGCGCACCGGTTCACCCACCCGAAGCACTCGTTGAGGATCCGGTCATCGGCGTCGTCCATCTCCATGGCCGCCAAGACGATGGGGTGGTTTGCCGCCGCGTCGCCCTCTTTCAGCCATGGCACGGAGTGGACCTGCTTTCGTTACGTGATCGGCGAGCGCCGTGGATTCTGGGTGGTCTTGGGTGGGGTGCCGCGTCACAGGCCGCACCTCGGACATTTGCTCTGGCTGCCCGGCGGCTTCTCCTGGTGCTCGCCAGCGGCGATGCACTTTCTCCGGCGGCGGGTATGGATGCAACGGACCAGTCGCTCCGCGGCTTGGGTGTTGTCCCCAGCGCTGTCTTGCTTGTCCACTGCTAGTCCCTCCAGTAGTAGGCGCGGGTGCCATCGGGGAATCCGGCTGGCGCTGTCCCGCACCACCACGTGTGGTCGTCGGCAACCTTGCTTTCAGAGCAGGGCGCCGCAGGTGCCTGGGGCCGTAAGGGGCTGCTGAGAAGAAATCCGTCGCGGAGGGTCAGGCATGAAGTCCAAGGATCGTGCTCGGTCAGGATGCACCTCTGGTTCTTCGTGCAGCGCCGGGACTTCGCCCGGATGTCTATGCACTCCGTACATGGCTTGCCGCGACGTCGTTGGAGCCACCACCGAACGAGCCAGCTCCGAGCCGGTCGATGCCATAGGCAGGCCGGATCAGAGCGTTTATGCCCCGGGAAGCCGGGGTCGGTGGTCACGCCGACCCCTCCTGGTTATGGAGGACTTTCGCGGGGAGGGCGATGTAGGACCCCAGAGTTGGGCCCGCGCTCTGCCACCCGGACCGCGGCCAGCGGTGGTAGACGGTGCCGCGGCGGTCCATCACGACGCTCCTGGTGGGCAGCGCGTTGAGTTCTTCGGCGGTGGTGATCGGTTGGGGCTTCCGGTAGCCGGCGGTGATGAGGTTGTCGGCGTAGTGCGTGGCCGTCTCTGGCTTCATCTTCGTGGAGCATGACATCTGGATGATCGGCGCAATTTCGTCGCGTTCGGTGGTCATGATGCCTCCGCCAGCGCTGCGCGGAGCTGTCGGGCCCAGTAGTGGTTGGAGAGCATGTGGGTGGCTTCGAGTCTTCTGGCGATGCCCTGGGCGGCCTCAACGGCTTTCTGAAGCCGGGCCGTCTCGGTCGTTGGCTCCGTGGAGGTGGTGTCCGTCAGGTTCGGGGTGATGACGTCTGTGGTCACTGTGTCTCCTTTGTCGGGTGCGGTGGTGCTGGCTCGGTCTGCTGCTTTGAGGGCCCGGGCTGCTATCTCGTCGGTGTCGAAGTCGCGCCCGTAGGCGCGGACGAGCACTCGTGCGGCGGCTTTTGTGCGGTCGTTCATTCGACAACCTGGAGGTCTGCCCGGGCGGCTCTGCGATCGGAGATCCTCTGCAAGTCGCTGGCGTTTAGGACTACGGTTCCTCCGCCCTTCAGGACCTCGGCAATCCGGGATGCGTCATCCGCGGGCTTCTTTCCGTTGCCGGCGTGGGTGATGTCGGGGAGGCGGTGCATCCACCCGGCGCGCCATTCCTCAAGCTCGTTGGCCACGGTCGATCCGTCTTCGGACCTGACGGGCATGAGCAGGCCGATGAAGGACTCACCGCAGCTGATGAGGATGCGGCGGGCGTCTTCGGTCGGTTCGATGACGAGAGGCTCACCGTAGGCCGCGGATGCGGTGGCGAACAGCCGGACGAGGCGGCCGGCGGCGACGAGGCGTTCCGGCATGACCCGCTCCGAGAGTGCCGCCTGGATGAGGAGGCGGCCGAAGGCAATGGGGTAGTCGTGGTCGCCTTCCTGGGGGATCTTGAACTCCTTGCCGGGGAAGAGCCCGGAGATGTCCAGGAAGATGATGGCGTCCGGCTTCACGGTGATGCGGAGGGTGTCGCCGATCTCGTCCTCGGGCTGCTTGCCGTTGGCCTTAAAGATCTGGAGCAGCTCCTTGGCGACGTCAGCCGGCAGATTGAAGGCGTCCTCGTTGACGTCACCGGTCAAGCCTTCCGAATCCCAAACCGATGCCACCGCGTGGCCAAGGGTCACGGTGTTGCTCGCCGTGACGTGCAGCATCCCGTCGGTGGCCGTGAAGTGGACGACGGCGAGCGCGGAGCTGAGCTTGGCGTCGGCGGTGTGGGGGATGACGGCCATGAGGGCTTGTCTTAGGTCGAGGGTGTTGACGGTGAGGATCATGTGTCGCTCGTTTCTCCGTGCTTTGGGCAGTGGGGGTTTGTGGGCCGGATGGTGGTGGGTCGTATCTGGATGGTGGGCAGTGGCACCCTGGTGTTGGTTGGCGGCCCGGTTGCCCCATGGCGCAGGTTTCTGGGCGGTGAGGGCTGCTCACGGGGCTTAGCTTGCCCGGGCGTAGGCCCGCCGCTCGGTCATGGTCTTGGCTTTGGTGATGAGGGCTCCGCGGCGGGCCCGGTGGAGGGTTTGTTCAAGCGCCTCGGGGGTGGTTTTGAGGCGGTCGAGGATCTCCGCCCATGTGGCGCCGGTGTTGACGAGGAACTCCACGTCTTCGATGACGGCATCAGCTCGTCGGACGGCTCCCTCGGGCGCGACGCCTTGGGCGTAGACCCGGGCGCCGAGGTCCGGGCGGGCGTTCGGGTCGTCGATGGTGTCGTCGTCCCATGCCAGGGGCGGCGCGTAACCGGCTTTGATGACTCGGTTGATGCTGCGCGTCGTTGCCGGTCCGCGCTTGTCCCAGAGCTGGTCGTAGAGGTCCTTGATGGCGTCGTGCTTTCGCTTCGTGAACCAGTCGCCTTGCTGGTGGATGATGTTGCCGGTGTTGATGCCGAGCATGGGGGTGAGGTCCTGGTGCCGCCATCCCATGGCCATGAGCGCTTGGATGCGCCGGCGGCCACCTATGTTCGGTACGAATCCTTCGGCGTTGGGGCGGCGTAGGACGTGCTCTGCCGTGACGGCCAGGAGCTTGCGTTCTGTCTCGCGGCTGATGTTCGCTTTTAGGCCCCGGTTGAGGTCGCTGACGACGTATGCGCTGATCCCGGCCGCCTCCGCGATTCCCCGGAGGGACAACCCGTGGCGGCTCACCAGCGCCTTGACGTGAGCTTCGGCGTTGGAGGACGCGACGATGCGCTTTATACCGCGTTCGTTGTCGATCTTCCAGCGCTTCCGCCACTGCGGTGTGTCTGACGGGTTCATGCTTGCGTCCTCTCTGGTCGCTGGTTTAGTTGGTGGACCTGCCACGATTCGAACGCGGCCCCGGTGTCTACTTCCGCTGGGGGAATTGGTTTCGGCGGTGGGTTGCCTATCAGGCCCGGGCGGCGCCGGCGGGGTGCCGGCGCCGGTCTAGCTGCAGCGGCATTCGCCGGTCTGCATGTTGATGACGCCGTTGCACGAGCTGCAGCGTTCGACTTTCTCGGGCTGGGTGGCCTCTACCTTGGGGCTCATGCTTGGGGCCATCCGTTCAGGTTGGTGCCGGACTGGCGGCAGGCGCCGACGGTGAGCCAGCCCTGGGCAAAGGCGGTGTGGCGGTCGTCGTGGGTGCGGTCTTCCTCGTCGATGACGTGGGAGATCCCGTCGCCGTCCCAGAGGGTCAGGAGCCAGCGGCCGTCCGCAGTTTGGCGGACGCCGGCCCGCGGGTACCGGGCCGCGTGGCGGCCGGTGAAGGGAGCCTCCGGCGAGCGCCTGGCCGGTGCGGTGCCCTGGGCGGCTTTCTCTTTGGTGTCGATGTGGTTGAGGACGTCGGTCTTCGCCTTCCACTTGATGCCGACGACGGCGGGGCCGTCCTGGTCGAGGATGGCGGGGCGGTAGCCGCAGGCGCACATGGAGTTTTGCTGGCGGTCCCGGATGAGGATGTGGAGCTTTTTAGGCATCGGTCGTGCCCTCCTTGGCGGCGTGGTGGGCGGCGGCCTTCTCGGCGTCGGTCCACTGGTAGCCGTAGATCGTTTCGAGGCGGTTGCGCCATGACTCGGTGGTCTGCCAGGTGAAGCCGGGGCGCCAGCCGCCGAGTTCGGTCATGTGGACTTCTCGGTCGAAGGTATCGACGTGGAGGAGGGTGACGAGCTGATCGACGCCGAGCTTGCCGATTGCGTCTACGACTTCCTGCTCGTCGATCTCCTCGTGGTTGATGCCGAGCCATTCGCCCAGATGGCCGAGGCGGCAGCGTTCGACGATGTAGTCGACGAGCATCTCCTGGGCCTTGCCGGGGGCCGGCTTCTGGATGAAGTCGCGGACGAACTTTGTCCGGACCTCGGCGGCGGTGGCGAGGCCGCGGGTGAGTTCCTGTTCGTGGATCTCCGCTGCGCGTTCCTCCGGGGTCAGCTCCGGCGGAACATAGGGCCCGGGGACGGTGCGTTCCTTGACCCATGTGATCTTGGGGTCGGCTTCGTCGCAGATCGCCGACCAGCCGTCGGCGACGGCCTCGGCGACGGTCATCTCCTGGTACGAGGACCGCCAGCCGGTCCACTGCCAGGACTCGCCCTCGGGGCGCTGGATGATGTCGACGCCAGCGCCCTGCAGCTCCGCGGTGAGGCGCGGGAGGTTCTCGGCCCAGGCCTTGCTCTTCTGTTCTTTGGCGAGCTGGAACGCCCATTCGGACGGGCGGTCGGCGACCTTGAGGAGCCGCTCGGTCGCCGCCTCATCGTTGGTGAAGTCCGCGAGGACCATCGCCTGGTCAATATTCAGCGTCCGGTCTTCCAGCTTGCCCTTCGCGTCGTCGGAGAGCTTGTTCAGGGCGATCCGGCTGCGGACGAGGTTCTGGGACCGGCCCGTGGCCTTGGCCACCGACTTGATGGTGTAGCCGTCGAACTCAAGGAGCGACTGATACGCCTCTGCCTCCTCGACGACGGTCAGGTCCGCGCGCTGGGTGTTCTCGACGAGCATCGCCTCGAGCTGCTTCGGCTCGGTGTCGAGGTCCTCACGGATCACGCAGGGCAGGACATCGAGGTTCGCCAGCTCTGCGGCAGCGAGGCGGCGGTGGCCGGCGATGATCGTGTACTGCCCGGCGTGCGCGATGCTCGGGGTCTCCATGCCAAAGGACTGCCCGGAGAGGCTGGGAGCGACGACGAGGGGCTGCATGATGCCCTGGGCGCTGATGCTGTTGGCGAGGTCGACGACGTTCCCGACGTCGCGGCGGACGTTCTTCGCGT
>Ga0308160_10001118_pt1 | contig 40627 bp, 35 predicted proteins | sample PhyFR1_FD_201036 | JGI IMG/M metagenome (GOLD analysis project Ga0308160, IMG submission 201036) | Phyllosphere microbial communities from UC Gill Tract Community Farm, Albany, California, United States - DLSLF.R1 | ecosystem: Host-associated > Plants > Phyllosphere > Unclassified | place: USA... | reverse complement strand
CGCCTTGCTCGACCAGAAGCCGCCACCCGGCTGCGGCGGCACCGGCGACTGGCGCCGCGTGGCCGAGCTGTGCAGGCCGTCCAGCAATCCCGCACCCTGAGAGGATGTGACGGCCTGCACGCGCCCCCCCCGAATGCGGCCTAGATCCGTTCCCAGCTCACCCCTTTCGGGCAAGTCACGTTGCCGGCCGCGCTGCCGCCGCCGGCAGCGCCGGGACCGAAGACCACGGCGCCGGTCATGCGGCAGGTCTGCTTGCCGCCCTGGGTCGTGCGGTAGATGACGACGCCGTCCGGCGACTCGTATTTCTCCAGGCGCATGCTGAGCGAACGTTCGATGTGGGCGGCGGCCAGACCGGCGCGAAAGCGCGACCAGGGCGTGTCGGCCTCCAGCGGCACGCCGCTCTTGCCCTTGCGCTGTTCCCGGTCGAAGGCGGCGGCGCTGCGCTTGCCGGCCGCGAGCAGGTCTTCCCCGGCGAGCGTGACGGGAGCGTCGCCCGCAGGCTGTTCTGCCGGCTGCGGCAGTTCCGCAGTGTCGGGCTGGGCGGCAGGCGCCGTATCGGCGGGAGCGGGCGGTGCACTTGCGAGCGGCGGCGTGGAGACCGTCTTGCGCGGCGCCGGCGAGGGCTTCGGTGGCGAAGTGGAGGCGGATGGCGGGGGCGCCGTTGGTGGAACCGACACGGACGGCGCCGGCATCGGGCGGACCGGCAGCAATTCGATCAGCCGTTCGGGCAGCACCGGAAGAAGCAGCGTTTGCGCTTGCCAGCGCCAGGCCAGCACCAGCACGAGGTGGACGCCGAGGGTCAGCGCGAGCGGCGTCCAGTTCGGCCGTGCAACAGGGTGCCGGTCTCCGAAATGCATGCCTGCCTCAGAGCCGCGTCCAGCGGACGCCGGTCGGGCAGGGGATGTTGCCGGCCGTTTGGCCGTCGGATGGGTTGACGCCGCCGACGCTGCCGCTGCGGTAGCAGCGCACCCGCATGCCGACGATCTTGCGGTAGACGATGACGCCATCGGCGGCCGTGTGGCTGTCCAGGGTGCCGGCCATGCTGCCGGTCCTGCGCGCGTCGGCAACCAGCGCGCCGAACTGCTCCCATTTGCGGACGGGTTCGGCCGTCATGGTGCCGTCGCCGGGAGGCAGTTCGCGGCTGATGCGGCCAGCCAGGGCGCGTGACCTGGCAAGCAGCTCGCCAACGGGCACGGCGGGAGCGGCGGGAGTGGCAACCTCGGCCTGGACCGGCTCAAGCTGCAGGGATTCGGTGTCCGCCTCGGCGGCTGCAGCCGCTTCCGGTGCAGGCAGGACGCGCGACGCGGGCCGGGACGCTGCCTTGCGCACCGGTTCGGGCAGCACGCGCGGTGCGGCAGGCATGGGCCGTGCCGCGGGCTTGACCATCACCAGCAGCGTGGCGCGTTCGGACGAAGGCTGCAGCCCCGGCTGCACGCCGGGCCGCAGCAGCCAGGCCAGCACCAGCAACAGGTGCAGGCCCAGCGCGAGGGCGAGCGGCGTCCACGACACGCTGGAAGATGCCGGAACGCCGATCCGCATGGCGGCTTACTTCACCGTCATGGCTTGCTTGATGCTCAGGCAGCGCCGGTCTTCCTGCAGCGTGTCGAGCAGGGCGCGGCGGGTGCCGGCCGACAGTTCCGTGTACTTGCCGGCTGCCGCTTCCAGGCGCTTGACGCTGGCCGGGGTGCAGGTGGCCGGAATCAGGGAACCCGCATACGAACGCATATAGACCGGACCGGCATCCTTGTCGATCTGGCCCAGCTTGGCCAAACGCGCGCTGGCGGTCTGCTCGGACAGGGCGCCCTGTTCGGCCGGGTACAGGCTGTTCATGGCGGTGCGGATCTTCGAGAACGGCTGCTTCGTCTGCAGGTCTTCGACGGTGGCCAGCCACTGCGATTTCACCTGCGCGTCCGGACGTACGACGGTGGCGGCGATTGCCGCGGCCTGGCCGGTGTCGGACTTGTCGCGCGCGGCTTCGCTTTCCACCAGCGCGCCAGCGCCCGCCACGTTGTAGCGGTTCAGGCGGCGGATGATGGACCAGCGCAGGTCCTGGCTCACGTTCAGGCCATCGACCGTGGTGCTGCCGGCCAGGATGCCTTGCAGGCGCTCCAGGGCGGCCGGGCTGGAGGCCAGGTTCAGCCAGGTGCCGAACCAGGCGCGCTGGAAGTTCTCGTTGCCCTTGTTCGCCTGCACGCCATTCCAGGCCATGTCTTCCAGCTGGACGCGGGTCTGCTTCGCCCAGTTTGAATCCAGGTTCATCGCGTCCAGGTACTGGCCCGATGCAGCGACCTTGCCCAGCACGTCATTGAGCAGGGTGTAGTCCCGTTCCAGCGGCGCGTTTGCCAGCGCGGTGGCGATGAATTCGTTCAGCGGCAGCTGGCCGTCGCGCACGCCGTCCCACAGGCTTTGCCACAGCATCGAGCGCAGCAGGGCATCATCCACTTTCGCCAGGTTGGCGCGGGCAGTCTCGAACGAGCGCTTGTCGAGTTGCACCTTGACGAAGCCCCAGTCCTGGTAGTTCGGGTAGACCAGGTCCGGGCAGGCCGTGCCGACCAGGCCAGGCACCTTGGTGGTGGCGCCCGCATAGGTGACGGCCACGTTCTGGGCCAGGGCCAGCTTGCCGCCTTCGACCTTGAAGGTGGCGACCTGCACGCGCTGCTCGCGCAGGGTCGGCAGCGCCTTGCTTGCTGCGGTTTGCTTCAGCGTGAACGACGAGATCTTGCCGGCCTTGCAGCTGAAGTCGGCGGCGACCGTGTTCACGCCTGCTTCGTACAGCCACTGGCGGGTCCAGCCCGACAAATCGCGGCCTGCCGCTTCTCCCAGGCTGCCGATGAAGTCTTCCAGCTTCGCGTTCTGGTACGAGTATTTGGCGAGGTAGTTATGCACGCCCTTGCGGAAGACTTCCGCGCCGAGCAGGTGACGCAGCTGGGCCAGGGTCGAGGCGCCTTTCGAATAGGTGATCGCGTCGATGTTGTCGAAGGCGTTCGCGGTCGATGCCACCGGCACTTCGATCGGGTGGGTGGTGACCTTCTGGTCCTGGGCGTAGGCTGCCTGCTTGCCGCCGGAGTAGAAGGACTGCCAGGCATCCTTGAATTCGGTCGCTTCGGCAGTGGCCAGGGTGCCCATGAAGGAGGCGAAGCTTTCGTTCAGCCACAGGCCGTTCCACCACTGCATGGTGACCAGGTCGCCGAACCACTGGTGCGCCATCTCGTGCATGATCACGGACGCGAGCGACTGGCGCTGGGCATCGGTCATCTTCGCCTTGTGCAGGAAGCGGCCTTCGGCAAAGGTGATGGCGCCGGCGTTTTCCATGGCGCCGTACAGGAAGTCCGGCACCAGCAACTGGTCGTATTTCTCGAACTGGTAGGGAATGCCGAAGTACTGGTCGAAGAAGACCAGGCCATCCTTGGTATAGCGGAACCAGTCTTCCGGCGTCACCTGTGCCGCGACGGACTGGCGCGCGAACAGGCGCATCGGGTACTTGCCGCTCTTGTCTTCCCAAACTTTATAGGGGCCGGCGTGCAGCGAGAAGTTGTAGGGGCTGAGCTTTTTCGTGGTCGGGAAGGTCCAACGGCGCAGGGCGCCCAGGTCGTCGATCTTGGTTTCGCGGGTGGTCGAAACCACGTGCCAGTCGGCTGGCGCGGTGGCCGTGACCTGGTAGGTCGCCTTCAAATCGGGCTGGTCGAACACGGCGAACATCTGGTGCGCGGCGGCCGGTTCGAAGTGGGAATAGGTGTAGACGCGGCCATCGACCGGGTCGACCATGCGGTGCAGGCCTTCGCCGTTGGTGCTATGCAGGCGCTCGTAGGCGATGACGACCGTGTTGCGGCCCTTGGCCAGGTCGGCGGCGGCAATCGTGACGAACCAGTTGTTGTACTTCGCGTCCACCTTCTTGCCATTAACGTTAACCGATTTGACGGTTGCCTTGTCGAGGTCGATGGTCAGGGGCGTGGTGTTGTCAGCCAGGTCGAAGCTGGCGCTGGTGACACCGCTGAAGGTTGGGTTGCCGGTCAGTGCGAATTCCAGTGCGTACGCGACGTTCGATACGCGCGCCGAGCGGGCGGCGGCGTCTTGCTGCGAGAGGAAAGCGTTTTCAGCGCGTGGTGCGGTGGAGGCTGGTGCGGCGTGAACGGTGCCTAAGGCGAGAGCAGATGCGATGGCAAGCGCCATGGCGCGTGGTGCGAAGATGTTCAATGCGGTTCCTCGAGAACGTGCCCATGAAAGACACAATTAAGAATCGCGCAAGAATATCATGAGTGCAATTCGCATTGCACCTGAAAGACGTATATGTATAGCGCCCGTATTGACGGGCGCTATACGTTTTCGGACAGGCAGCGCTCAGCTGCCCCGAACCTTAAGCCGACAGGGCCGGATAGTCCGTATACCCCTCGCTGCCCTGGCCGTAGATGACTTCGGCGCGCAGGGGATTCAGTTCGGCGCCTTGTTGCAGGCGTTGCGGCAAATCCGGGTTCGCGATGAACCACAGGCCGAAGGCGATGGCGTCGGCCTTACCCTCGGTCAGCAGCTTCTCGGCCGTCTCGACCGACATCTTTTCGTTGGCGATGAAGGGGCCGCCGAACTCCTGTTTCAGCAGCGGGCCGAGGCTGTCTTCGCCCACGGCTTCGCGCGCGAAGATGAAGGCGATGCCGCGCTTGCCCAGCTCGCGCGCCACGTAGCCAAACGTCTCGACCGGGGTCGAGTCGCCCATGTCGTGCGAATCGCGGCGTGGCGCCAGGTGCATGCCGACGCGGTCGGCGCCCCAGACGTCGATGCAGGCGTCGGCGACTTCCAGCAGCAGGCGGGCACGGTTCTCGATCGAGCCGCCGTACTGGTCATCGCGCTGGTTCGTGCTGTCTTGCAGGAACTGGTCGAGCAGGTAGCCGTTGGCGCCGTGCACTTCCACGCCGTCGAAGCCGGCCAGTTTCGCGTTCTCGGCGCCCTTGCGGTAGGCGGCCACGACTTCTGCGATTTCATTGGTTTCCAGCGCGCGCGGGGTGGTGAATTCGCGCTTCGGACGCACCAGGCTCACGGTGCCGGCCGGCTTGATGGCGCTTGGCGCAACCGGGGCGGCGCCGTCGAGGAAGACCGGGTCCGAGATGCGGCCGACGTGCCACAGCTGCAGGACGATACGGCCACCGGCAGCGTGCACGGCGTCGGTGATTTTTTTCCAGCCTGCTACCTGCTCGTCGGACCAGATGCCCGGGGTATCGGCATAGCCGACGCCCATCGGGGTCACCGAGGTCGCTTCGGACAGGATCAGGCCGGCGCTGGCGCGCTGGACGTAGTATTCGGCCATCAGCGCGTTCGGCACGCGGCCTTCGCCGATGGCGCGGGCGCGGGTCAGCGGCGCCATGATGATGCGGTTCGGCAGCGCCAGGGCGCCGATCTTGATCGGGTCAAACAGGGTCGTCATTGTTGCTCCTTGTAGGCAAATTCAGTGGCGCCCATCTTAAGGGATGCGCGAAATTCCTGCCGAGACCGGTCCAATTTTGCTTCGGCATGTATACTTCCCCGGGTTTTCACGATGAATGGAAAGGTGGAGGATGAGCTGGTTTTACCTGGTGGTTGCGGGCCTGCTGGAAGTGGCCTGGGCGGTGGGCTTGAAGTACACCGAAGGATTCACGCGGCCGGTGGTGTCGGGCTTTACGTTGCTGGCGATGCTGGGCAGCGTCGGCATGCTGGGCTTGGCCTTGAAGGACCTGCCACTGGGCACGGCGTATGCGGTGTGGACCGGGATCGGGACCATCGGCACGGCGGTGTTCGGGATGTGGCTGCTGGGCGAGCCGGCCGGGGCGCTGCGGATTGGCTCGATCGGATTGATCGCGCTGGGGATTATCGGCTTGAAGATCCTCTCGCCGGCTTGATCGGAAAACCTGAACGGGGACTGCGGCTTCGACCGTACGGTGGGCACCCCGTGCCCACGCGGTACGTCGCGGGCATGCCGGCGGCTACGGTTCACACGGCGGCAGATGCATGTCGAAGCCGCGCGAAGAGATCATTCGAGATGGCGATGCTCTTTACGCCGTGTGTTGGATGACGGCGCGGCGCGTAGCCACATGGATGAGTGCGTACCGCGTGGGCACGGAGTGCCCACCCTACGCCATCGACGGTCGCGGGCTACTGGCAAATGCGGCAAACGCAAAAAAGGCGCCCCATCGGGCGCCTCGGTTCATGTCGCGAGCAAAGCGATCAGCGGTAGAACGCTTCGACCTTGCCCTTCAGCTTGATCAGCATCGGCTTGCCCTTGCGGTCGAGCGTCTTGCCGGCGGCGACCTTGATCCAGCCTTCGCTGAGGCAGTATTCTTCGACGTCGAAACGGTCCTTGTCGTTGAAGCGGATGCCGATGTCGTTCTGGAACACGTCGCGGTTATGGAAAGGGCTGCTCGGGTCGATCGAGAGCCGGTCTGGGAGCGGGGGGAGGGTGGCGGTATCGTTCATGGGCCGAATTATCCACCAGAACCGCGCGCCTTACAACGGCGCGCACCGCTGACCGCAGTTCAGACCGCAGTTCAAGCCGCAGTTCAGCCGATATTGCGCCGGGCCGCCGCCAGCCCCAGGATGCGCTCCAGGTCCCCCGCCGCGGCGGGCTTGGTGAGATGCGCATCGAAGCCCGAGTTCGTCGAGCGCTCCCGGTCCAGCTCGCCGCCCCAGCCGGTCAGGGCGACCAGCATGATGCCGTCGTTGCCGGGCGTGGCGCGGAGCGCCCTTGCCACTTCGTAGCCGTTCAGGCTGGGCATGCCGATGTCGAGGATGGCCAGGTCCGGACGCACGCTCTCGATGCGGCGTAGTGCCTGCAGGCCGTCATGCACCGGCTCGGCCGTGTGGCCGGACGCTTCCAGCAGCGCGCTGAGCATGTTCGCCGCGTCGACATTGTCGTCGGCCACCACGATGCGCAGGCCGCTGCCGGCAAGCGGGGTACTGTCCTGGCCGGCCAACGGCGCTTCCTCCCGGTCCGGCTGCCCGCCTTCCGCCAGCGGCAGCCTGAGCGTGAAGGTGGTGCCTTGCCAGGAACCAGGGCTGCTGACCTCGACGCTGCCGCCGTGCATGCCGGCCAGGCTGCGCACCAGCGACAGGCCGATCCCCAGGCCGCCCTGGGCGCGGCCCATGTTGCGCGACACCTGGCTGAACATCTCGAACACATGCGCCTGTTCCTAAGGCGGAATGCCCATGCCGCTGTCGCGTACCTCGATGACGGCCATGTCGCCCTCGGCGCTGGCCTTGGCTGTCACGCAGATCCGTCCGCCATGGGGCGTGTACTTCACCGCGTTCGTCAACAGGTTGCCGAGGATTTGCGCCAGGCGGGTCGGGTCGGCATGCAGCATCAGTTCCTGCTGCGGCAGCGTCATGTCGAGCCGGTGACGTGCGGCCTGGGCGGCGGGCATGGTGGTTTCGACGGCATTCCGGATGGCCTGCGCCAGGTCGATGGACTCCTTCTGCAGCACGATCTTGCCGCTGTTGATGCGCGAGACGTCCATCAAATCGTCGATCAGGTGCACCATCTGCCTGAGCTGGCGGTCCATCATCTCGTGGATCTTGCCGCTGGCGGCGGCGTCCGGCCCGGTGCGGCGCATCAGGTCGAGGCCGGTGCGCAGCGGCGCCAGCGGATTGCGCAGTTCATGCGCGAGCGTGGCCAGGAACTCGGTCTTGCGCCGGTTCGCTTCCGACAAATCGGCGGCCAGCTGGCGCAGGTCTTCCTCGGCCTGGCGGCGCGCCGTCACGTCGGTGAACAGGATGCCGATGCGCAGCTCGTCCGGCGCGCCGATCGGCATCGCATACACGTCCCACCAATAGCCCATCGCGGCCGAATGCTCGACAAAGCGCATCGCCTCGCGCTCGACGGCCACCCGGCCATAGCGCTCGATCCATTTCGGTTCGATGTCCGGCACCATCTCGCGGATGGTCTTGCCGGCGGCGTCGACCAGGCCGGACTGCTTCTGCATGGCGGCGTTGACTTCCTCGAAGCGGTAGTCGTACGGCTTGCCCTCGGCGTCGACCAGCACCTGCACGATGCCGAAGGCCTCGTCGATCGAGCTGATCAGTTTGCTGTAGCGCTCCTGGGTGGCGCGCAGCTGGTCCTCGGCTTCCTTTTGCTGGGTGATGTCGATGATGACGCCGGCCAGCATCGCCGGCGCGCCGTCGGCATCGAAGTCGACCCGTCCGCGCGCGCTGATCCAGCGGTAGCCGTTGACTGAATCGGTGACGCGGTAGGTGGCGCGGTAGGGCCGGCGGGTGGCGACCGACAGGTCGATCTGGCGCGTGACCTCGTCCAGGTCGTCGGGATGGATCGACGCGATATACCGTTCCAGCGTGGCATCCGCGGTCGCGCCTTCCGGCACGCCGAACAGTTTGGCCAGGTTGCGGTCGGCCATCAGGTGGTTGTTGCGGATGTCCCAGATCCAGCTGCCGACTTCGCCCGCCGACAGGGTGGCCTCGAGCCGGATGCGGGCCTCGCGCAGCGCCTCTTCATTGCGCTTGCGCTCGGTGATGTCGGCGGCGGTGCCGATGATGCGCAGCTGGCCGGCGCCGTCGGTCTGGGGCATGCCGCTCAGTTCCAGCCAGCGCAGGTCCGGCCCGGGCCGGGGGTAGAAGCGGCCCGTGAACTGGAAGCGGCGCCCGTGGCGGATGGCGTCGTCGGTGGCCTGGCCGAAGGCGGCGGCGTCGTCCGGGTGCAGGTGGTCGGCGATCAGGCCCGCTGCGGTCAGGATCGGGGAGCCGGGCGCCATGTTGAAGATCTCGTACATGCGCTCGTTTTCCCAGGTGCCGGTATCGTGTGTCACGTCCCAGGTCCAGATGCCGAGTCCGGCCGCCTCGGCCGCCAGGTGCAACTGGGCCTGGGTCTTGCGCTCGCGGTCTTCCGACGCCTCGGCGGCGATGCGCTTGCCCTGTTCGAGCAGGGTTTCGTCGCGCGCGGCACTGGCCGCGTGCACCGCGCTGACGTCGTTCATCGAGATCACAGCGCCCAGGATCTGGCCTTCGGCGTCGCGCATCGAGCGCCCGGTCACCTCGACATCGTGGCGCTTGCCGCCGGCGGACAGCACCGTCACCCGTGCGCTGTCGACGCGTTCGCCGCGCAGGGCGCGGTACAGCGGCAGCTCGTTCTCGGCCAGCAGGGTGGTGCCGTCGGAACGGTAGAGGCGGTAGTGTGCCGCCCACTGTTCGGACAGCAAGGGCTGTTCCTCCTGGCCGTGGATGGCGCGGGCCGCCGCGTTGAAGAAGGTCAGCTTGCCGTCCGGGTCGCAGGCGACGATGCCGTTTTCCACGCTTTCGAGCACCGCGCCCAGGAAGGAACGCTCCCCGGTGCGGGCGCGATGCGGCGCGGCATCTTCTTTCGTCGCGGCGTAGCCCTCGCGCATGACTTTGCAAAAGCCGAGCACGGTCTTGCCGTCATCGGCGAGGATGGTGTTGACGGTGCCGTCGCAGAACACCGTGCCGCCATCCTTGCGCAGGTGCCAGCGCACGTCGGAACAGCGGCCCAGCTTGCGTGCGGTACCCAGTTCGGTGCCTGGCGCGTCGCTGGCCCGGTCTTCCGGCGTGAAGATCATGTGCGCCGGCTGGCCGATGGCTTCCTGCGCGCTCCAGCCGAGCAGGCGCTCGGCGCCGTGCGACCATTCGAGGATGACGCCTTCGCTGTCGAACATGATCATGCCGAACTCGACGGCATTGTGGGCAAGCAGGCGGTAGCGCTGGTCGGAGGAGAGCTGGTGCAGGGGGAGCGAAGGCATGGCGGGGCGATGGCTGGGTCAGCCGTCATTATAAAGGTCAGCAATACACAAAATTCCGCCCTGCAGCGCCCTCGCCATGCGGGAGATTTCCTACAAGAAGTTAAATCTCCTCTGACACCGCGACACATCGCTGCCGTGCGGCGCAGCTGCGCGGCAGCGCCGAGAACGATGATGGCGCCTGTGAGAATGTGTGATATTCGTGACAATATTTCCATGTATAGTCGCGTCGTCATGTCACAGTTCGGTAGGCAATCGTGTCATCCGACCCGTCATGTGACGCCCAATCGTTTCGATCGCCAAGCCGTCCAGGTATCCGGCACGGCATACATAGTTGAGCCCATATGAACCGTTCGCGCCACGCCAGCCGCCGCGCCTTCCCTGCACGTGCCGCCCTCCTGGCGCTGATCTTCGTCTGCCGGGGCGGCCTGGCCGAGACACCCATCTGGCAGCCGCCATGCGCGCCGAACATGAGCTGCGCGCCCGGCACGCCGCCGGCGACGCCCACGCCATTCCCGACGCCAACGCCCACCCCGACGCCGCCGCCGTCGTGCGCGCCGGGCGCGGGCGGTTCTCCGTGCAATGCAGCAGCGGGCAACCCGATCAATACGATGACGGGCAATAAATTCCAGCACGAAGTCGACATGGCGCCCTTGCCGGGCGTGCTGGGCCTGGAAATCGTACGCTACTACAACAGTGCATTCAGCGGCCTGGGCGGGTCGACCAACCTGGTCGGCCGCGGCTGGAAGCTGTCGTATGAAGTCGAGCTGCATGCGAGCGCCACGGCGATCCAGATCATCGAAGCAGACGGCACGCGCCGCATCTTCAGCCGCGACCCGCGCAATCCGAGCCTGTGCGCCAGCGCCGATCCGGCCCAGGGCACGGTCCGGGTGACCCGCAGCAGCCGCGGCGACGAATTCATATGGCAGCAGAACGACGGCACCCAGCTGAGCTTCAACAGCGCAGGCAAGCTGATCCAGATACTGGCGCCAACCGGCGAGTTCGTCGCGCTGCAGCACGACCGCGCGGGGCTGCTGCTCAGTGTTACCGACCCGCAGGGACGCCAGCTGCGCCTGAATTACCTCGACAAGGCAGCCGGCCGCGGCGGCGACGCTTTCCGCGGCGTCCAGTCGATCGACAGTCCCCTGGGCCGCTACAGCTATGGCCATGGCGCGCCGCCCCCCAAAAGCGCCAGCGTCGACAAGGCGCTGTTGCTGGCCAGCCTGGTGTCGGTGCGCTATCCCGACAAGCTGCAGGGACGCGATTACCACTATGAAAACGCGCAGTATCCGACCCTGCTCACCGGGATCAGCGTACGCGAAGGCAAGGACGTCAAACGCCTCTCCACCTACAGCTATGGAGCGGACGGCCGGGCGGTCGAAAGCACCCTGGCCGGCAACAGCGGCCGCGTGCGCCTGGACTTCAGCCAGGCCGGCCAGACCGTGCTGACCAACAGCATCGGACAAAAGACGGTCTACCGCTACGCCGTGCTGGCCGGCGAGTACCGCCTGCTGGAAGTGCGCGGCGCCGGTTGCGCCCAGTGCAGCGAACCGAACATCCGCTATGGCCACGACGATGGCGGACGCCTGGTCGAAGCCACCAAGCTCGATGATGCCGGCCGGCCCGTGCAGGCATTGCGTACCGAACTCGACAGCCGAGGGCGTCCGGTGGCGGTGCGCCGGATCCGCTATGCCGGCGGCAAGGCCGGCGCACCGGAACTGCTGGTGCGGCACGAATACGCCCAGTTCGACGAGCCGACCCTGAGCGCGCGCCCGAGCGTGGTCGCGGGCCGGGAAACCATCACGCGCATCCGCTACAACGCGCATGGCCAGCCGCTGACGGTCACCGACAGCGGCTGGGCGCCCGCCTCCGGCCCGGACGCCTCGCCACAGCCGATCGAGCGCAGCGTGCGCTATGCCTACCGCATCGTCAACGGCCGCAGCCTGCTGGCCGCCATCGATGGCCCGCTGCCCAACGGCAAGACCGGCACCCCGGCCGATTCCGACATCACGCAATTCGAATGGGACGAGCGCGGCAACCGGATCGTGTCCACCACCGCGCCGGCGAACGAAACCGGCAAATTCGCGTATGACGGGGCGGGCCGCATCGTCGGCGTCGAGGCTGGGGGCAAGTCGACGGCGCTCGGCTACGACGGCCGCGGGCGCATGAGCGAAGTGCGCATCGGCGGCGTCACGCAGCGCACCCGCTACGACGCCCTCGATAATCCGGTCGAGGTCGGCACGCAAGGCCCGCGCGGCTACACGGCGCTGGCGCGCCATGGCTTCGACGACGCCGGGCGCCACGTGTGGAGCGTGTCGCACCTGGGCGTGGTGGAACGGCGTCGCCTCGATGGCGAAGGGCATGTACTGGAACGCAGCATGCGCAGCGGACCCTTCGGCAGCGTCCAGCGCTACGAGTACGACGAATTCGGCCGCGTGATCGCCAGCGTCGACGGCGACGGTGCGGTGCGCCGCATGCGCTACGATGCCCAGGGCCGGCCCGCGCTGGAGGTCGACGCGCTGGGCCGCGCCACCCGCTACCGCTACGATGGGCAAGGGCGGGTGAGCCAGGTCACGCCGGCCAGCAACACGGCCTTCGCCCGCCTGCAGCCGACCGCCATCGGCTTTGAATACGATGTCCAGGGCAACACCGCCGCGGTGCACGCCCCCACCGGCGGCGCCACGCGCACCGTGCACGACGACTTCGGCCGCGCCATTGCCGTGGCCAGTCCCGACAGCGGCCTGCGCGTGAATCGCTACGACGCCGCCGGGCGCCTGGTGGCCGGCCGCGATGCGCTGGGCAACACGGCCAGCTATGCATACGACGTGGCAGGGCGCATCCTGCGCCAGGTGGTCGTGCATGCGGCGTCTGGCAAGGGGCAGGGCAGGAGCGTCACCACCGAGTGGAAATATGAGGGCGGCAAGCTGGTCGCCCTCGAGCACCCCGACCAGCGCGAGCGCTACCGCTACGACGACGCGGGCCGTATCGCGGCGCGCACCGTCAGCCTGGTGCTCGGCAACGGGCGCCGCGCCGAGAGCACCGCCCGCTACCGCTACGACGACGAAGGCCGGCTGGCCACCAGCACGCTGCCGGACGGCAGCCTGCTGGAATACCGGCGCGACGCGCAGGGGCAGATCGTGGGGCTGCAGCGGCATCGCATCCGGACCGGCTGGCTGCGCTGGCTGCTGCCCTCGCAGACCGTGGTGCAGGATGTGACCGGCTCGGTCGCCGGGATCACCGGCTACACCTACGGCAACGGCGTGCAGGCGCGCCTGGTGCGCGGACCGAACGGGATGCTGGCGCAAGTGCTGCATCGCCGGCCAGGCACCCGCATGGCCGGCATGCCGCCGCCGCTGGCGGGGCTGTTCATGGACCGGCTGCTCGGCACGCGCCCGGCGCATGCGGCGGCGCCGGCTGCCGGCGCCGCTGCCAAGCCCGCAGCCAAGCCAGAGTCCCTGTCCGTGCTCGGTGCGCTGGGCGCTCCTGCGGAGCCGGATGCACTGCTCGATTACCGCTACCTGTGGGACGTGCAGGGCAACCTGTTGCACCAGCGCGGGCGCGGCACGGCCAGCGATTACGCCTACGATGCGCAGGATCGCCTGATCGTCGCGGCCCGTGGCGCCCAGGGCGCGGCCACGCCCGAGGACGCGCGCGCAGTGCACGCCGCGCGCTACTTCTATGATGGCGCCGGCAACCGCGTGCTGGCCCAGGAAGATGCGGCCGGCGCGGAAGGCGCCACGCTGCGCGTCAACTACAGCGGCGGCAATCGCGCGCAGCCGGCGCAAGGGGCAGCGGTCCGCTACGATGCCGCCGGCCAGCCGCTGGGCGCGGACGGCCGGGAATATGAATGGGATGCGCACGGACGCCTGCTCTCGGTCAGGCAGGACGGCACCCTGCTGGCCAGCTACCGCTACAACCACCGCGGCGAGCGGATCGCCAAGGCGGCCGGCAAGCTGCAGCGCCACTACCTGTACCGCGACCGCCGCATCGCCGCCGAACTCGATGCCGAAGGCAAGCTGCTGCGCCAGTACCTGTACCTGGGGAACATGCCGGTCGAAGTCATGGACACTGCCGGCGGCACCGACCTGGCGGACGGGGAGCGCTCGGCTGTCGGGCAGGCCCTGGCCGATATCGGCACCGCGCTGGCGCATCTGTTCGGCCGCGCCGAGCGGCTCGGCTACCTGCATCACAACCATCTCGGCGCGCCCGAGCTGGTGAGCGATGAAGCGGGCAATCCGGTGTGGCAGGCCAGCTATACGCCATATGGCAAGCTGGTTCCGGCGGCGGGCCTGGCCGGCGGGTTCGAGATGAACCTGCGCTTGCCGGGCCAGTACGAGGACGGGGAAACGGGGCTGTATTACAACGACCACCGTTACTACGATCCGCGCCAGGGGCGGTACCTGTCGCCCGATCCGCTGGGGCTGCGGGCGGGGATCAATACCTATGCGTATGTGGCGGGCAATCCGCTCAAGTATGTCGATCCGAGCGGGCTGATTCTGTTTGCGTTCGATGGGACCGGGAACAGCAACCCGGCCCAGGATGGCAGTTCGCTCTCGAATGTGCGCAAATTTTATGAAGCTTACGATATCGATAATAACGGGCCGGCGTTTTACATCACCGGAATCGGGACAACGAATGAGGACATGCCGTATGAAGGCAGTGTAATTACCGGCAATGGCTTCGATGAGCGAGTGGCGCTCGGCTTTCGTTTTCTTGATCAATTTGTCGACAGGGATAGCGCCAACACGACGCTGGACATCGACGTGATCGGCTTCAGCCGTGGCGCCGCTGAGGCCAGGGTTTGGATGAATCTGTTAGCTAAGCGCTTGCAAGACGGGAAATACACGAGCGCGGCAGGTAAGACGCGCTGCCTGAGTCTGCGGTTTGAAGGGCTCTGGGACACCGTGCCTCACTTGGGCTTGTTGAACGGTGATGAATCGAATTATGATTTTTCTGTACCGGAGCAAGTGAAATTTGCTGCGCATGCGGTAGCGCTGAACGAACATCGAGGGGGCGCGATTAACTTCCATAGCCACTCCATTATGCAGAAACCCACTTCGCCGAATGGCGGTAGCCGCATCGAAATGGGCTTTGTCGGCAGTCATTCCGATATCGGCGGCGGCTACGGTACGGGTGATCTTTCCGATGTTGCGCTTATGTGGATGATCAAGCAAGCAAAGGATCAGGGCATCAAGTTCCGGGATCCATTCATCGTTGAGAGCGGTTGGACCACTGTAACGAATCCAATCCTGCATGATAAAAGCGGCAACAAGATTGATCCGGGCAGTTCGCCAGAGCGTGAAGACCGGGACTTCATCTATGGCGACGGCACCAAGGTCAGACAAAGCGAGGCAGTTCTTGGCCACAATACGGCGTGGGCGAAAAGTTTCGTCAATTACTATCACAACTGGTGCGGACCCCGTGGTTCACCTGCGGTTGGTCTGGTGGATATGCAAAGATACAGTGCCTGGCTCGAAACCCAGGGCGTAAATATCGGCTATACCGTTCCATCCAACCCTCAACCATGTAATTGAGTCCCTATGAGACGTATCGTAATCAAGTCATTTTTTGCGGGAGTCATCGGCATGCTTTGCGCTGGCTGTGTAGAAGGCGGTGAGGGGCCTGGAATGGTGCTGCATTTCGCTTCACTAAAGGAAGGGGTCGTGGTTGCTTGTAGAGGAGGTAGCCTGCCTAGTGGAAAGCGATTCCCCGGCCCTGGCGCGCTCAGTCGCACCAAAGACTGGCTAACCGGCGGGAAGACTGAGGGGGCGGCACCAGACGGCCGACAATTGCCTGAATGGGTGGAGTTCGAGTGGAAAGAATATGTTGCCGATAAAGATTATGCACTGGAAGAACTTAAAGCGCTCCCTGTGCATGTTGAACGGGTCACTATCAGAGAGCGCGTCCCGCAAGACGTCATTGACGAAGTGATGCGCTCCAGGCGTGAAACCCCAGCGGGGAAACTGCCGGACAAATCCCTATGGCTGAATTTCGTATGGACTGACGGCGGCATCAAGTTCCATTGGCGGCTCGAGTCAGTGAAAGCGGCACCGGAATACACATTGCGATCCGGTGGCGATGTAATCGAAAGGCCTTGACCTTCCAAGTAGGGACGGCCAGTGTGCTGTTCCATCCTGTTCTCAACCGTGTAATTGAGCCTCGTATGAGACGTACCGTGATCAAGACACTCGTTGCCGGATGCATCGGCATGCCTTGCGCCGGCTGTGTAGAGGGCGGTGAGGGGCTTGGAATGGTGCTGCATTTCGCTTCACTAAAGGAAGGGGTCGTGGTTGCTTGTAGAGGAGGTAGCCTGCCTAGTGGAAAGCGTTTTCCCGGCCCTGGTGCGCTTGGTCGTACGAAAGATTGGTTGACCGGCGGTGCAACTGAGGGCGCAGCGCCGGACGGCCGGCAACTGCCTGAATAGGTAGACTTCGAATGGAAAGAATATGTCTTCGATAAAGATTATGTACTGGAAGAACTTAAAGCGCTTCCGGTGCATGTCGAAAGGGTCATCATCCGGGAGCGCGTGCCGCGAGATGTCATTGATGAAGTGATTCAATCAAGGCGTGCAACCCCACCGGGAACACTGCCGGACAAATCCCTCCAGTTGAATTTCGTCTGGACCGATAGCGGCATCAAGTTCCGTTGGCTGCTCAGGGAAAAGGACATCCCAGGACGTATGTCGCGATCCGGTGGCGATGTAATCGAAAGGCCTTGACCTTCAAAAGGCAAGGCCAGGGCGCCCGCGTTTGATATGGTAAATACGCAAAAACGCAGAGGCTGGCTCAAACGCCACGCCCCGCAGCACGGTTGAACCGGTTCACTTGCCGAGGAGGCAAGAAAGCACTTACACTGCATGCGGGGCGCGAAGCGGCGCCCCGCGCGCGTTGTAGCGCCTGTGCCGTGTACGTGCGTTTGCCTTCGTTTTGCGCAAGTCTGCGCGCGGGCGGCTGCTGTGTTCACCTGGACCTTGCCCGGCCCGGCAAGGAATACGATGCATTCCTCATCCTTATTCGAGTCGGTTTTCAATAACGCGCCGATCGGCAACTACCTGCTGTCGCCCACGCCCGAGGCCATCGTCCTGGCCGTGAACGACGCCTTCCTGGCCGCATCCGGCCGCACGCGCGAGGAAATGGTCGGCGTCAGCCTGTTCACCACCTTTCCCGCCGACCCCAACGATCCCACGGACGACAGTGAAACCGTGCTGCGCGCCTCGCTGATGCGCGCCGTCGCCACCGGCAAGCCCGACAGCCTGCCGACCATCCGCTATCCGATTCCGGTCACGCATGCCGATGGCAGCGTGCGCTTCGAGGAACGCTTCTGGAACGCGATCAGCACGCCGCTGTACGACGCCGACGGCCGTATCCTGTGCGTGTCGCACTCCACCAGCGACATCACCGAGCAGGTGCGGGCGGCGGCCGCGCTGCACGAGAGCGAAAAGCGTTTCCGCGCCCTGACCGATGCCGCCGCCGACGTGGTCTACGCCATGAGCCCGGACTGGAGCGAGATGCACCAGCTCGACGGCCGCGGCTTCCTGAAAGACACCACCGGCTCCGACGAATCCTGGCTCGACGAATACATCCCCATTGAAGAGCGCGTACGCGTGCGCCAGGCCATCGACACCGCGCGCCGCAACAAGGCGGTGTTCGAGCTCGAGCACAAGGTATTGCGCGCCGACGGCAGCTGCGGCTGGACCCTGTCGCGCGCGGTGCCGATGCTCGATGCCGAGGGCGAGATCTACGAATGGATCGGCGCCGCCAACGACGTGACCGAACGGCGCGAAGCCGAGGAAAAGCTGCGCCAGGCCGACCGCCACAAGGACGAGTTCCTGGCGATGCTGGCGCACGAGCTGCGCAACCCGCTGGCCCCGCTGGGTGCAGCCGCCCAACTGCTGCAGATGGGCAAACCCGACGAAACGCGGGTGCGCCACACCAGCCAGATCATCGCCCGCCAGGTGCTGCACATGACGCATCTGATCGACGATTTGCTCGACGTCTCGCGCGTGACCAATGGCCTGGTGGCGCTGGACAAGGCGCCCGCCGAACTGAACCGCATCCTGGCCGAAGCGGTGGAGCAGGTGACGCCGCTGATGCGCGCCCGCGAGCACGATTTCTCCTGCCGCTTCGCACCCGGCACGGTGATGGTCGATGGCGACAGCAAGCGCCTGGTGCAGGTGGTGGCGAATATCCTGAACAACGCCGCCAAGTACACGCCCGAAGGCGGCGCGATTTCCCTGGTGGCCGAGGCCGATGCGCGCGATATCTGCATCATCGTTACCGACAACGGCATCGGCATGGCGCCCCAGCTGGCGGCGCGCGCCTTCGACCTGTTCGCCCAGGCCGAGCGCAGCCCGGACCGTTCATCCGGCGGTCTTGGCCTGGGGCTGGCGCTGGTGCGCAGCCTGGTCGAGCTGCATGGCGGCAGCGTGGCTTGCGAAAGCGCCGGCGAAGGGCTGGGCAGCCGCTTCAGCGTACGCCTGCCGCGCCTGCCCGCCGAAGAAGAACAGGTGCCGCCGGACACGGCGGCGGGCGCCGGCGCGGGCCATGGCGCGGCCTCGCTGCGCATCATGGTGGTGGACGACAACGTCGACGCCGCCTCGACCCTGGCCATGCTGCTGGAAATCGACGGCCACGAGGTGACGGTGGAACACCATCCGCAGCCGGCTTTGGCGCGGGCGCGCGCCGCGCCGCCGCAGGTTTGCCTGCTCGACATCGGCCTGCCCGAGATGGATGGCAAGGAATTGGCCCAGCGCCTGCGCGCCTTGCCGGAAACGGCGCACAGCCTGCTGGTGGCGATCACCGGCTATGGCCAGGACGGCGACCGCGCCTGCGCCATGGAGGCGGGCTTCAACCATTACCTGGTGAAGCCGATCGACACGGCCAAGCTCGGCGATATCCTGGCGCAAGCCGGGGCCGGAATGTAGGCCGGGCGCGGAAAGAGCATCGCACCATGCCCCAACATGCGGTATGCTGATCGACGCACCAGCCTGTTGATCGACGCATTTCCTCAACCTTGGGAGAAATAAAGTGACCAGCAAAAATACGATTTGCCTGTGGTACGACGGTACGGCTTTGGAGGCAGCGCAGTTTTATGCGGAGACTTTTCCCGACAGCGCAGTCGGCGAAGTATTCCGTGCTCCGGCTGATTTCCCTTCCGGGAAGGCGGGCGACGTGCTGACCGTGCTGTTCACGGTGGCCGGCATCCCTTGCCTGGGCCTGAACGGCGGCCCGATGTTCAAGCACAGCGAAGCCTTTTCCTTCCAGATCGCCACCGATGACCAGCAAGAAACCGACCGCCTGTGGAACGCCATCGTTGGCAATGGCGGGCAAGAAGGCGAGTGCGGCTGGTGCAAGGATAAATGGGGCCTGTCGTGGCAGATCACGCCGCGCGTGCTGACCGATGCCCTGGCCAATCCCGACCCGCAAGTGGGCCGGCGCGCCTTCGAGGCGATGATGACGATGCGGAAGATCGACGTGGCGCGGATCGAAGCGGCGGCGCGCGGCTGATGGGTCGGCTTGCAGGCTGGGCGGCGTTCGCGCCGCCCAGCCTGCCTGCGTTCAGTCCAGGTCCGACGCATCGTGGCGCTCGGCCACTTGCTCTTCGGGCTTGCCGCGCACGCGATTGACCTTGCGCCCGCGGATCACGGCCGGACGCGCCGCGATCTCGTCGGACCAGCGCTTCAGGTGCTGGTATTCGTGCACGGCCAGGAATTCGGCCGCGTCGTAGATTTCGCCCTGCACCAGGCCGCCGTACCAGGGCCAGATCGCCATGTCGGCAATCGTGTATTCGTCGCCGGCGATGAAGCGGTTGTTGGCCAGCTGGCGGTCGAGCACGTCGAGCTGGCGCTTGGCTTCCATGGCGTAGCGGTTGATCGCGTATTCGATCTTCTCCGGCGCGTAGGCATAGAAGTGGCCAAAGCCGCCACCCAGCAGCGGGCCGGCGCCCATCTGCCAGAACAGCCAGTTCAGGGTCTCGGTGCGCTTCGCAGTGTCTTTTGGCAGGAAGGCGCCGAACTTCTCGGCCAAATACAGCAGGATGGAACCGGATTCGAACACGCGCACGGCCGTGTCGCCGCTGCGGTCGAACAGGGCGGGGATCTTCGAATTCGGATTGACGTCGACGAAGCCGCTGCCGAACTGGTCGCCTTCGTTGATCTTGATGAGCCAGGCGTCGTATTCGGCGCCGCCGTGGCCCGCGGCCAGCAGCTCTTCCAGCATGATGGTCACTTTGACGCCGTTCGGCGTGGCCAGCGAATACAGCTGCAGCGGGTGCTTGCCGACCGGGAGTTCCTTCTCGTGGGTCGGGCCGGCGGTCGGGCGGTTGATGCTGGCGAAGGGGCCACCGTTTGCGGCGGGTACCCAGACCTTGGGCGGTTGATATTGCGTCGACTGGTCAGTCATCCTGTTCTCCTTTGTATGAGGTGGACTTGCATGCCTGACCAGATTCTAGCCGTACTCGCCGGATGCCGCAGGCGGCGGACAAATTTGACCGCATCAGGGCCCGACTCAGCGACCGAACTCCGGATTCGGACGGGTCAGGTAGTACCACTCCGAGTTGGCATTCGCCTTGGCGTCCGGGAACAGGATGCGGCCGCTGAACTCGGCCAGCACCGGCGTGCCGTCGGCGCGCGTGCCGATCTGCTCGCCCTCGATCACCGGGTCGAAGCTGGCCCAGGTACGCGAAAAGGCATCAAGCGCGTCCTGCTTGTCGTGCACCACCACCATCTGCAGCGCTTCCATTTCGTCGAACGGCACCGGCTCCGGTTCCGGCGCGTCAATCAGTTTCAGGAACGCGAGGGTGTTCATGATGGCCCGGTATGCCACTTCCGGCGCGCGCGGGTCGAGGTGCTGACCGCATTCCAGGGTCAGCGCATAGCCGCCCGTGGTGCGCATGTATTCGGTGGTGCCGACGCCATAGCGCAGCACGGTCTCCAGCTCGGCCGCATTGCCGCGCGAACGGCGCTTCACGCCGCCGCCATAGGCTGCCATCCAGCCGGTCACGAAGCGGCGCACGCCCAGGCGCCGCGCCAGTGCGCGCTCTTTCTCGGCGTGCTGGAACGGTTCGAGGTCGCCATCGTTATTGGCTGGACCCACCATCACGAAGGGTTCGCCGTGGGCGGCGTTGAACGAGTGCAGGTCGAGCAGCACGTCGTGCTGGGCCAGCAGCGGGCACAGCCAGTTGGCGACCTGGTCCTCGAAATCCTGCGGATCGTCTTTCGGGAACAGATTGCGGTTCAGGTTACGGTCGCCGTTGCGCTCGTTCTTCTGGTAGGCGAGGGGATTCACGATCGGGACAAAAGTGATGCTGCCGGCGGCGATGCGCAAGGCACCGCTGTCGAGCTCGGCCATCACGCGCTTGATCGCTTCGGTGCCGCAGATTTCGTTGCCGTGGGTAGCGCCCATGATGATGACGCGCGGTCCCTGGCCGAGGCCGGTATAGGTGACGGATTTGAACTGGAAGTTGCGGGCGGAGCTCATGCGATGGTGATCCAAGGAAATATCGGTGGCGTCATTTTATCGGGAAACCTTGGCCCGTGCGGAGCTGCATGGCATCATGCGCCACCTCCGCAAGCTGGCTCTCTACGATGACTTCTCCCCGCAGTGCCCGTCTCAGTAGCCGAATACATGGTCTCGACACCCTGCGCGCGCTGGCCGTGACGCTGGTGGTCCTGCACCACTACACCCTGTTCGTCTCGAACGACGACGCAACTTTCGGCTGGGTCGGACGCATCGGCTGGACCGGTGTCGACTTGTTCTTTGCCCTCTCGGGCTACCTGATCGGAAACCAGATCTTCGCGGCGCTGCGCACGGATGCCGGGCTGTCGCTCAAGTACTTCTATGCGCGCCGCCTGCTGCGCACGCTGCCGAATTTCTGGGTGGTGCTGGCGCTGTATTTCCTGTGGCCGGCCTGGCGCGAGCACGCCGAGCTGCTGCCGCTGTGGCGCTACCTCAGCTTTACCCAGAACATCGGCTTGCCGCCGGGCACGGGCTTTTCGCACAGCTGGTCGCTGGCGATCGAGGAACAGTTCTATTTGCTGCTGCCGGCGCTGGCCATGATGGCGGCCGCGCTGCGCTGGCGCATCGGCGTGGCCTGGCTGGCGATTGCGCTGGTGGTCGCAGGCGGCATGCTGCTGCGCGCCGACTTGTGGAGTGCACACGTCGACGGCAACAAGTATGGGACTTACTTCTATTACAAGCTCATTTATTACTCAAGCTTATGCAGGCTCGACGAGCTGGTGGCCGGCGTCGCGCTGGCCCTGCTGAAGAATCGCCATCCCGGCGCCTGGGCCGCGCTCACGCGCCATGGCAATGCGGCGCTGGTGGCGGGCCTCGCCATCATCGGTGCGGCATTCTGGTTCTTCCTCGACAAGCGCTACGGCTTCGCGGTGACGGTGTTCGGCCTGCCGGCGCTGGGCCTCGGTTTCGGCTTGCTGATCCTGTCCGCGCTGTCGCAGCGCTCGCTGCTGCGCGACCTGCGCATTCCCGGCGCCGCCAGCCTGGCCCTGTGGTCGTATGCGATTTATTTGACCCATCGCGGCGTCAGCGCGCTCGGCGCGGCATGGCTGGCGGACAGGGGATATGGGCCGGAGACGGCAGTAGCCATCGTCGTGCTGCTGGCGCTGTCCGTGCTGGGCGGCTGGCTGCTGTTCGTGCTGGTCGAGACGCCTTTCATGCGCCTGCGCGAGCGCTACGTGCCGAGCAACCTGGCCAAGCCTGTGTTCAGTCCCGTGCTTCGATGACGTCGAAAGCAGCCGGCATGGCGCCAAGAAAGGCCAGCGTCGCGTGCACGCGTTCGCGCATCTCCTGGCCCTGCGTGGCTTCGATGGCGGCGCGCAGGCCGGGGCGGGCTTCCAGCGTGTGCGGGCTGCGGTAGGCCTCGACCAGTAGTGCCACCAGATCCAAAGGCGCGTTGCAGCTGCGGCGCAGGCTGGTGTCGATCATGGCGAGCAGGGTGCGCTGCATGGCCGGCGTCGGGTTGACGATGTGGGCAAACACCGACGGCGTATTCGCGATCGACGCGCACAGCGAACGTTCGATGGCGTCGGGTTTCAGGTCGGAGGCAATGTCGAAGTATGCGCGGTCCCAGCGCGTGCGCGCATAGGCGTGACCGGCGGGGAAGCGGTCGACCGTCTCGAAGCCGAGCGCATGGCTGGCCTTGGACAGCAGATCGAGCACGATGGGCATCAGCGGCATGGCTGGAAGGGGTAACTTGTAGACATGCCGTGAGTGTAATCGAAAGCGCAGTGGGCGATCGAATGACCGCCCGCCCACGCATGAAACTTATGCCGCGAACTTCCCGGAGCGGAAATCCTCGACGGCCTGGTGCAGCTCGGCCTGGGTATTCATCACGAAGGGACCGTACTGCGCGATCGCTTCCTTCAGCGGCCGGCCCGCGATCAATAGCAAACGCGTCGGCTTGGCTGCCTTGACCACCACGCCATCGGCGCCTTCGGCGTTATCGAAGATCGCCATGCGCGTCTGCGGCACGCCTTTGCCGCCCACGACCGCTTCGCCGCGGAACACGTAGATGAAGGCGTTGTGACCGGCCGGGATGGCTTGTTCAAAACTCGCACCTTCCGGCAGTTCGATGTCCAGGTACAGCGGCTCGGTGCCTTCGCGCTGCACCGCACCGGCCACGCCATGGCTTTCGCCCGCAATCACCTGCACCGTGGCCCCAGCGTCAGTCGTGAAGCGCGGCACCTGTTCGTTCGGAATGTCGCGGTACCACGGCGCCATCATCTTGTCTTTTGCCGGCAGGTTCAGCCACAACTGAAAGCCTTCCATCAGGCCTTCGTTCTGCTCGGGCATCTCGGAGTGGATCACGCCACGTCCGGCCGTCATCCACTGCACGCCGCCGTCGGTGACGAGGCCTTCGTTACCGGCGCTGTCGCGGTGGCGCATGCGCCCGGCAAGCATGTAGGTGACGGTCTCGAAGCCGCGGTGCGGGTGCTCGGGGAAGCCGGCGATGTAGTCGCCCGCTTTGTCGCTGCCGAAGGCATCGAGCATCAAAAATGGATCGAGGCGGCGCTGCAGGGTGTTGGTGAGGACGCGGTTGATCTTCACGCCCGCGCCGTCCATCACGTACTGGCCGGCGATCACGCGCTCGACGCCGCGCGCCTCCCTCACGCCCTGGGTTTGAATCACGTCGGTCATCATGTTCTCCTTGCTTGCGCCGCCGAGGCGGCTGGTTGGATTACGCCAGTGCTGCTGCAACGGTGGCGTCGGCTTCGGCCTGGCCCTTGGCAGCCGCTTCCGGACCCATCGATTGCGCCGCCGAGTACACGAAGGTCTGGTCGCTCATGCCCAGGAAGTTCAGCAGCATGCGCACGAACGGCACCTGCGGGTCCGCATCCGTTGGGTAGATGCCGCCGCGTGCGGTGGCAACGAAGACTTTCTTACCCTTCAGCAGGCCTTCCGGACCGTTCTCGGTGTAGCGGAAGGTGACGCCGGCGCGGGCAATCGCGTCGAACCAGCTTTTCAGTTGGACCGGGATACCGAAGTTGTACATCGGCGCGCCAATCACCACCACGTCGGCAGCCTGCACCTGGGCGATCAGGGCGTCGTCCAGGGCCACGCGCGCCGATTGCTCGGCAGTGCGCGATTCGACTGGCGTGAACAGGGCGCCCAGGGCCGCTTCGTCGAGCTGCGGGTGCGGCTGGCGTGCCAGGTCGCGGGTGACGACGTTGGCGTTCGGGTTGGCTGCGACCAGTTTTGCCACGATGCTGTTGGCAACACGGTTCGATTCCGATTGTTCGCCGCGCAGGCTGGAGGTGATTTGCAGGATGTTCATGGTGTCTTCCTTGTTCTGGTAAGTGAATGTTCGATGGGTCTACTGTAACCATTCCATAATCGATCCGGAAGCCGTTAGAATGGATAACATTATTCAGCCAGTGGAACAATCCCATGGAAGTCGAACCGAACGACCTGCTGCTCTTCGCCCGTATTGTCGAGGCCGGCAGCTTCAGCCAGGCCGCCGCCCGCGTGAACCTGCCCAAGTCCACCGTCTCGCGCCGCATCTCGCTGCTGGAAGCGCGCCTGGGCGAACGCCTGCTGCAGCGGACCACCCGTAAGCTCGTCGTCACCGAATTCGGCGCCAGCCTGCTGGAACACGCGCGCAAGGTGGCGGAGGAAAGCGAGGCCGCCGGCGCCCTGGCCCAGCACCGCCAGGCGGCGCCCAGCGGACGCCTGCGCATCTCGCTCCCGGCCGACTTTGCCAACCTGGGCATGAGCAGCATGATCGGGCGCTTCCTGGAGCGCTACCCGGCGGTGAACATCGAGCTCGATCTGTCGCCGCGCCGGGTCGACCTGGTGGCGGAGAATTTCGACATCGCGATCCGCATGGGCGACCTGCCAGACGACGCCTCGCTCAACGCACGCCGCGTCACGCTGCAGCGCTTCGGCCTGTACGCCTCCCCGTGCTACACGGTCGTGCGCGGTCTGCCCGAGCACCCCGACGATTTGCTCGGGCACGATCTCTTGTGCCTGCTGAGCCGCAGCGGTGGACCGGTGCGCTGGGCCCTGACGCGCGGCAAGGTGAAGTGGGAGCGCGAACTGCCGGCGCGCCTGACCGCGAATTCGCCCGACCTGCTGGCGCGCATCGCCTGTAGCGGCGCCGGCATCGCCGCCAGTTCGGAACTGTTCGCCCAGCCGCTGGTGCGCAAGGGCGAACTGGTGCGCGTGCTGCCCGAGTGGGATTTGCCGGCAGCGACAGGTTGGGCCGTATTCCCTGGGCGGCGCCTGATGCCGGCCAAGACCCGGGCCTTCCTCGACATGATGGAAGAGGTGTTCGGCAGTGGGGCAGGGGCGTAAGCGGGGCGCCGCGGCGGTCCTTGCACACGCGCGTGCTAGGATGAAGGGCTCATCCACTACCCGTGAGCACCAGTGCGGCACCAACTCTTTCTATTCGACCTGGACGACACCCTGCTCGACTTCCGGGCATCCGAACAACTTTCTTTTGTCCGCACGATGTCCGCCCTCGGTTACGACGGCGCCATCGAGCCCGTGTTCCAGGACTACCAGGCCATCAACGTCGGCCTGTGGCGCAGCTTCGAGCTCGGCCTGGTGGACAAGGACTTCCTGAAGGTCGAACGCTTCCGCCAGACCTTCGCCATGCACGCTCTCGCGCTCGACCCGGAGGCCGCCAGCAGGCTGTATCTCGACGCCTTGCCCGAAACCGTGGTGCTGGTCGAGGGCGCGCTGGAAGTCTGCGCAGCGCTCAGCCAACTTGGCGAAATCGGCATCGTCACGAATGGCGTCGAGCACATCCAGCAGCGCCGCATCGCCAGCTCCGGCCTCGGTTCCTTCCTGTCGTTTGTCGCTACTTCGGAAGCCTGCGGCCATGCCAAGCCCGACGTGCGCATCTTCGACTATGCCGCCGGCATGGCGCGCGCCTTCGTGCCGGCAGCGACAATCATCGTCGGCGACCGCTTGGATGCCGACATCCTCGGAGCCAATCGCTTCGGCATCGATAGCTGCTGGTTCAATCCGGGCGGGGCGCCGAACGGGTCCGAGGCGCGCCCGACCTTCGAGGTGGCGCGCCTGCACGAGCTGCTTCCTGTGCTCGCCCGGTAAAAGCCGGTTGCAAGGGCATAGATACTCTGCATATAATCCGTATACGTTTCGTATATGGAGAATAGTATGGGTATCGTGAACATCGACGACGAGCTGCACGACCAGGTGCGCAAGGCCACCGTGGTCTCCTGCCGCTCGATCAACGCGCAGGCCGCGTTCTGGATCAAGGTGGGCATGCTGTGCGAGCTGAATCCTTCGCTCAGCTTCAACGAGATCGTCGCGCGCGAACTGAAGACGGCCGGGGTGAAGCCGCAGCCGGTGAAAGTGGCGGCGCTATGACCAAGCGGCCCGAGGAAATCGAGCTGATGGCGGAGTCGGGCCGCCTGCTGGCGAGCGTCTTCGGCCACCTCGACAAGCTGGACCTGATCGGCATGTCGACCATGCAGGTCAACGACCTGGCCGAGCGCCTGATCGTCGACGAGCTGCAGGCGCGACCGGCCAGCAAGGGCCAGTACGGCTACGCCTACGCGCTGAATTCCTCGCGCAACCACGTGGTCTGCCATGGCGTGCCGTCGCCGACCGAGCTCTTGAGAAGCGGCGACATCGTCAACTTCGACATCACGCTGGAAAAGAACGGCTACATCGCCGACTCCAGCAAGACCTACCTGGTGGGCGAAGTCGCACCGCTGGCCAAGCGCCTGGTGCAGGTGACCTACGAGGCGATGTGGAAGGGCATCAAGGCGGTGCGGCCCGGCGCGCGCCTGGGCGACGTCGGCCATGCCATCGAGCGCCACGCCCGCAGGAACGGCTACACGGTGGTGCGCGAATACTGCGGCCACGGCATCGGGCGCGAGATGCACGAGCCGCCCCAGGTCCTGCACTTCGGCAAACCGCAGACCGGACTGGTGCTGCAGGAAGGGATGGTGTTCACCATCGAGCCGATGCTCAACGGCGGCCGCCGCTCAGTGGTCACCGAGGACGATGGCTGGACCGTGGTCACGCGCGACGGGCAGCTGTCGGCGCAGTTCGAGCACACGGTGGCGGTGACGCGGAGTGGCGTGCGCGTGCTGACCCTGCGCCCCGACGAGCGCGTGCCGCATTGAGCACCCACGGTGAGGGCGGTTATTTTGCGGGGTCGTTCAGGTTGTCGAGCGTGATGGTGCGGCCATCCTCGATGACCTCGCCGTCGCGCAGAACGATCTGCGAATTGCCGCCCATTTTCGGCAGTTCGAGCGCGATCAGGTCGCCGCGCTGGCGGTAGCTGCCCTGCGGCGCGCAGGTGCCGAACAGCGGCGTATTGCGCACCTTGTCGCCGTCGACCAGCAGGAAGAAGAACAGGGTCTCGCAGCTGTTGCCGCGACCGCCGCTGCTGGCCATCAGCACCGCTTCGCGGCCGTTCGACAGGCTGAAGCTGCGCACCGGGAACTGCCACTGCGCGTCCTCGCCGTCGAACAGCGGCGTGCCGCTCAATGTCATGTAGCGCTGGCCGTCGCGGTCCTGGCGGCGCTCGAGCATGCCGGCGCTGGTGGGCAGCCTGGTGGGCAGCGAGCCGGCACTGCTGTCGATTGTCCCGCGTTCGATCCGCGCCCCGGCGCCAGCGGTGTCCGCAAACACGTCGTCTTCCTGCACCATGCCGTTTGCGGCGCGGTAGTCCTCATCATCGGACACGGCGCCAGGCGCCACGATGGCCGCCACGATGCCGAGGACAAGGCTGCCGAGCACCAGGCCGATGGCCCAGTACGACCAGCGTTTCTGCACCCGGTTGAAGTGGTCGACGCTGTCCCACGTGCGGGCGCGCCATGCCATTTCGCGGCCCTTGAAGCCGAGCCAGATCGCCACGATGAGACCGATGTAGGGAATGATCGCCAGCAGGCCGATCCAGGTGCGGTTGCCGATCGCCCAGATCCAGTTGAGCAGGAAAGCGCCCCAGCTCCAGCCGGCGACGCCGGGAGGGACATCGAATTCCCCCAGCTCGCCTGGGCGCTCCATCGGCGCCGGGCCAGCCTTGTCGAGCGAGACGCCCGGCTGCTGCGCCGCCGGGAACGGCTTGCCGCATTGGCTGCAAAAGGCGCTGCCGGGGGCGACCTGCGCGCCGCACGAATTACAAAACATCTGGTTTCCTTGGATAGAAGAGGGCGCCTGTGCCGATGCATGCCGGGCGGCGAACCAGGCGATTGTAGGGGATGTTGGCAGAGGGAAAACTATCGAATCCTTACCGTGCATGCCCGGGCTGGACGCAAATCGTATTGCGCGCCCGGCACTTCCTCTATACTGCCGCTCGAGGCCGCATACCGCCGGCAAACCACGGAGACAAGCAATGCTGAATCACGTCATGATCGGGTCGAACGACATCGAACGCTCGAAACGCTTTTACGATGCGGTGCTGGGCACCCTCGGCGCCGGCGAAGCTGTGCGCAACGTCGCATCCTCGGGCCATACCCGCCTGTTCTACCGCCACGACGGCAACAGCTTCGGTATCAGCGAACCGATTAACGGCGAAGCGGCGACCTGCGCCAACGGCGCCACCATCGGCTTCAAGTGCCATTCGCCCGAGCAGGTGCGGCAGTTCCACGACACGGCCGTGGCCCAGGGTGGCGTTTCGATCGAAGACCCGCCTGGCCTGCGCGAGAGCAACATGGGCTCGCTCTACCTGGCCTACGTGCGCGACCCGGACGGCAACAAGCTGTGCGCCCTCTACCGTCCGAAATAAGCGGAGGTCGTCCATGCACGGCGAAGCCTTGTCCCTGCGCATTCGCGCGCTGATCCGTTCGCTGCCGCGCACCGGCATCACGCTCAGCGAGCTGGTGCACCGCGTCGGCAACGACGGCCTGCTGATCCTGGCCGCGCTGCTGACCCTGGTGTTCCTGATCCCGATCTCGATCCCTGGCGTGAGCACGGTGTTCGGCGCGGCGATCCTGCTGATCGGCCTGGCGCGCCTGCTGCGGCGCGAACTCTGGATTCCGGAGCGCATCGCGCACAAGACCATCGCCACCCGCAAGCTGCGTCCCATGCTGCGCAAGGCGCTGCCGCTGCTGAACCGGCTGGAACGCGTGAGCCGTCCGAACCGCATCGCCTGGCTGGTGGCCGGCGGCCCGGTCGAGCGCATGAACAATGCCTCGCTGATTTTGGGCGCGGTGCTGCTGATGATGCCGTTCGGGTTGATCCCGTTCAGCAATACCTTCCCGGCGGTGGCGCTGCTGTTCTTCGCCATCGGACTGCTGCAAAGGGATGGCGTGTGCGTGCTACTGGGCTATGTCGGGAACGTGCTGACGATCGTGTATTTTGCGCTGCTGATCGGTGGCGGTGGGCTGGCGCTGCGGGAGATGGTGGAGCGGGTGATTGCGTGATCTGTGCCGGTGGGTTCGAGCCGCACGCGGATCGACCCATTCAACGGATACTCGGTAACGATGGCAATGGTGGGTTCGAGAACCCACCCTACACACGACATCGGTAGGGTGGGTTCTCGAACCCACCACATCGCCATCAAACCGGCCGATTGCCCATCAACTCCCCAAGCCGCACCGAATGCTCCGGCGCCCACTCCCCGTTGAAGCTGATCGTCTTTTCCTTGAACAGCATCACCACCGTTGACCCGAGCAGGAAGCGGCCCATCTCTTCTCCCTTTTTCAGCACCACAGGCGTGGTGTCGTAGGTCCAGTCGCAGATGCGCGCCATGCGCGGCGGGTTGACCACGCCGTGCCAGGACGTGGCCATGCTGCCGACGATGGTCGCGCCCACCAGCACCATCACGAAGGTGCCAAATTCTTCGGACTCGAACACGCACACCACGCGCTCGTTGCGCGCGAACAGGCCGGGCACGCCGCGCGCCGTGGTCGGGTTCACCGAGAACAGGGCGCCGGGCACGTAGATCATGCGCGTCAGGCGGCCGTCGCAGGGCATGTGGATGCGGTGGTAATCCTTTGGGCTCAGGTACAGGTTCGCAAAGCTGCCGTGCCGGAAGTGCGCGGCCAGTTGCGCGTCGCCGCCCACCAGTTCGGTGGTGGTGAACTTGTGACCCTTGGCCTGCAGGATATGGTGGTCGTCGATGGCGCCGAACTGGCTGATCGCGCCGTCCACCGGGCAGACGAAATCGGCCTGGGCCATCGGCCGCACGCCGTCGGCCAGCGGACGGGTGAAGAATTCGTTGAAGCTGGCATAGCTGGCGATATCCGGATTGGCCGCTTCCGCCATGTTGACGCCGTACTTGCCGACGAACCAGCGGATCAGGCGGGTCGTCATCGCGCCTCCGCGGGCGCCGGCGACGCGCCCGGCAAACGAGGTCAGTGCCTGCTTGGGCATGACATATTGTGGCAGTACTTTAAAGCGGTCGGACACGGTGGCAAGCCCCAGATGGTAAGGATGGCGAATTATAAATAAGGCCCGGGCCGGTGCATATCCTTGTTTTCACGCTGGCCCCGCCTGTCCAGTGTAGCGCATAGTCCGGATCGGCCATGCATGCGACGATTCCGGCGCACATGCATATCAAAAAAATATTCTCGGAGGCAACACAAGGGATGTGATCTCGCAGACAATATCGGCTCCTTTCATTGTCTGTTTCCTATGCACGCCCGATTCTCCCCGATTCGCCTGACGCTGCTGGCCGCCGCGTTGGCAACCACCTTCCCGCTGCATGCACAAGAAGCGCAGGAAACCCGCCAACCCGCAACTGAAACAACGGTCAAGAAAGGCGACGCCGCCCCGGCCGAGCAGAAAATGCAGCGCGTCGAAGTGAAAGGCTCGGCCCAGGCCTACGACCCGCGCCGCGACGACACCGCCACCAAGATCGTGGTCAACCAGGAAGAGATCGTCAAGTACGGCGACACCAGCGTCACCGACGTCCTCAAGCGCGTGCCCGGCATTACCGTCAACAGCAGCAATGGCCGCGGCGGCGAAATCCGCATGCGCGGCATGGGCGCCGGCTACACGCAGATCCTGATCAACGGCGAGCGCGCACCGGCCGGCTTCTCGATCGAGTCGCTGGCGCCGGACGTCATCGAACGCATCGAAGTCCTGCGCGCCGCCAGCGCCGAGTTCTCGACCCAGTCGGTGGCCGGCACCATCAACATCGTGCTGAAAAAGGCGATCCGCACCGGCCAGCGCGAAATCAAGGTCGGCATGCGCCGCACCAGCAGCGGCATGCGCGGGCCGAACGTGAACCTGCAGCTGTCGGACAAGGTCGGCAAGATGTCGTATTCGATCTCGGGCAGCGGCGCGCGCGAAAGCTTCGAGCGCACCTCCACCGTGTTCGAGGATGCCTACAGCGACGCCGGAGTGCAGACCCAGGCGCGCAGCACCACGGGCGTGGAAGACGGCTCCTTTAGCTACTTCAATTTGGCGCCGCGCCTGAACTGGAACCTCGAGAACGGCGACACGCTCACCTCGCAGACCTTCCTGAACTCGGGCCGCTTCCGGACCCGCACCGACGAGACGGCGAATACCACCATCGGCGCAGGTGCGCCGTACCCGGACCTGGCCCTGGCCAACGACAACAGGAACAGCTTCTACCGCACCGAATTGAACTGGGTGCACAAGATAGAAGCCGGCGCCAAGCTCGACATGAAGCTGGGCGTACAGGGCGGCGAGAACGACAGCACTTCGCGCCGCCTGACGCCCGCGGGCGCCGCGCGTGCGCTCGACAACCTGATCGTCTCGGAAGGCGAAGACCGCGGAATGACCAGCACCGGCAAGTTTTCGAAGACCATCTTCGAAGGCCACGCGCTGGGCATGGGCTGGGACGGCGGCTACAACACGCGCGAAGACAGCCGCTTCGAGACCGAAGGCGGCCGCGCCGTGTTCCCGGGCCTGCCCGAGGGCGAGGAATTCGAAGCGCAAGTCTCGCGCCTGGCGCTGTATGCGCAGGACGAGTGGAGCGTCACGCCGCGCCTGTCGGTGTACCTCGGCGCGCGCTGGGAAGGCATCCGCACCCGCACCTCGGGCAATACCTTCGACACCGGCCGTTCGCGTTCGAGCGTCTGGAGCCCGGTGCTGCAGACCCTGTGGAAGATCCCGGACACCAAGGGCGACCAGGTGCGCTTTGCCGTCACCCGCACCTACAAGGCGCCGAACGTCTCCAGCCTGATCCCGCGCCGCCAGACCTCGGTCGATAACCGCTCCACCGATCCCGATTACCAGGGCAACCCGGACCTGCAGCCGGAACTGGCGCTGGGCTTCGACGCCTCCTACGAGCACTACTGGGCCGAAGGTGCGCTGCTCTCGGCCAGCGCCTCGATCCGCCGCATCGACGGCTACACCCGCTCCGTCATCGAGTTCGACGGCGCGCGCTGGGTGGCCATGCCGATGAACGCCGGCCAGGCCGTGTCGAAGAACCTGGAACTCGAAGCCAAGTTCCCGCTGAAGGCGGTGATAGCCGGCGCCCCGGCGATCGACCTGCGCGCCAGCATTAGCCGCAACTGGTCGGAAGTCGACGGCGTGCCCGGCCCGGGCAACCGCCTCGATGGCCAGACCCCGCTGTCGGCCAACCTCGGCATCGACTACAAGGTCGGCAAGGTCAGCACCGGCGCCAGCTTCGCCTACAAGCAGGGCATGACGGTGCGCGTGTCGGAGCGCCAGACCTCGGTCATGGACACGCGGCGCGACCTGGAAGCCTACGTGCTGTACAAATTCTCGCCCAAGCTGCAGCTGCGCGTGGCGGGGCAGAACCTGCTCGACGAGGACTTCAAGGCCAGCAGCAGCTACCAGGAAGACGGACGCGGGCTGGTGCTGCGCCGCGCCAGCTTCCCGGTGGGCGTGACGTTGCGGGCGACGGTGGAAGCGAAGTTCTAGCCCAGCCGCATCGCCGCCGCGCCGCAGGCAATCAACACCGCGCCGGCCAGCCGCGGCGGCGCCACGCGCTCGCGCAGGACCAGCACCGCAATCGCGGTGGCGAACAAAATCGAGGTCTCGCGCAGCGCCGCCACCGCAGCCACCGGCGCCTGCGTCATCGCCCACAGCGCCACCCAGTAGGCGCCGACCGACAGCGCGCCGCCGCCGGGCAGAGCTGGATTGCTGCGCACGAAGGGCAGCAGTTCGCGCCGGCGCCGGACGGCCAGCGCCGCGACGCCGGGCGCAGTGGCGGCGAAAATCCACATCGTGTAGGCGGCCGGCGCGTCCGACAGGCGCACGCCGGCGCCGTCGACCAGCGTGTACGCCGCGATGGTGGCGGCCGACGCCAATGCCAGCAGCGCGGTGCGGCGGCTGGCTGCAGTGTTGGCCCGAGCGCGTCCGGTCATCGCCAGCACGCCGCCGCAGATCAGGCAGATCGACAGCCACTGCATCGCGCCCAGGCGCTCGCCCATGAAGGCCAGGCCGAACGAGGCCACGATCAGCGGCGCGCAGCCGCGCATCAGCGGGTAGGCCAGGCTGACGTCGCCGTCGCGGTAGGTGGCCATCAGCAGCGCGTAATACACCACGTGGATCAGGGCCGAGGCGGCGATGTAGGGCCAGCTGGCGGGCGCCGGCTGCGGGAGCCAGGGCAGGGCCAGTGCGCACAGCAGGCCGGCGCTGACGGCCACGGCCACCGTCGACAGGAAGGCGTCTCCCTTCGTCTTGAGCATGGCGTTCCAGCCGGCGTGCATCAGCGCCGCGGCCAGCACGGCTAGCACCACTGCGCCGGACATGCCGGCTTCCGGGCCGCTCATGCCAAGCGCTTCATGCCGTCAGGTGCCGCCGGCGGAACCAGCGCAGCGCCACCCACACCGCGAGCGCCTGCATCGCCGCCGACAGGAAGAAGCTGCTGCCGATGCGCCAGTCGTCGGGCGGCAGGTGGCTGACGGCGCCCAGGATCGAGGTGCCGATCAGCGGCGTCACCACCACCGCCAGGCTGCTGATCGACTGCAGGGAGCCCATGAGTTCTCCCTGCTCGCCGGGCCCGGCGTCGCGCGAGACGATGCCCTGCAGGGCCGGGCCGGCGGCAAAGGCCAGCAGGTTGCAGCAGATGAAGACGTACATCATCCAGCCCTGGGTCGCGAGGCCATACAGGACGAAGGTGATGGCGCCCGAGGCCAGGCCCATGATCGACAGGCGCACTTCGCCCAGGCGCCGGATCAGGACCGACACCAGCCCGCCTTGCACCACGGCCGCGGCCAGGCCGACGCAGAACATGGCGATGCCGTTGTCGCGCGGGGTCCAGCCGAAGCGGAAGGTGGTGTACAGCACCCAGGTGGTCTGGGTCATGATCTGGCCGAAGGTGGTCAGCGCGAAGACGACGACCAGGCCGCGGATGGCGCGCCGCGCCAGCAACTTGCGCAGCGCGTAGAAGGGGTTCACCTTTTGCCAGCTGAAGGGTTCGCGCGTTGCCGCGGGCAGCGATTCCGGCACGAAGAAGTAGCCGTAGACGAGGTTCACGCCGGCCAGCACGGCCGCGGCGTAGAAGGGCAGGGCGAGGTCGTATTCGCCCAGCAGCCCGCCCAGCATTGGGCCGCAGATGAAGCCCAGGCCAAAGGCGGCCCCGATCTTGCCGAAGCTTTTCGCGCGGTTCTCGGGCGTGGAAACGTCGGACGCATACGCCATCGCCACCGACATGCTGGCCGCCGACACGCCGCCGATGGCGCGGCCGATGAACAGCCAGGCCAGGCTCGGGGCCATGGCAGTGACGAGGAAGTTCAGGCACATGCCGCCCATCGAGTACAGCAGCACCGGGCGTCGCCCGATGCGGTCGCTGATGGCGCCCAGCATGGGCATGAAGACGAACTGCAGCAGGCCGAAGACCGTGGCCAGGATGCCGTACCACAGTGCCTGCTCGTCGCGGCCCTGCACGAACTGGCCGACCAGCGGCGGCATCACCGGCACGATCAGGCCGATGCCGATCACGTCGATGAAGACGCTGACGAGAACGAAGTTCAGGTTGCCGGCCTGGGCCCGGTGCGTTGCAGCCTTCTGCAGCATGGGATGGTCCTGCCAAAAAAGAACGATCTTACACGGTTCATGCAGAGCTGACAGCGGCCGGCAGCGGCCGGCGGTCGGGCGTCTAGACTTCCCACTGCAGCTTGAAGGTCAGCGCGGTGCTGCGCTCCTCGACCAGCGGCAGCTTGTCGCTTGCCACGCCAAGCGACAGCGTGCGGCCGTGCTGCCACTGGTAGCGGTACAGCAGCGAACGGTGTACTTCGCGCGCATTCCACGCTTCGAGCCGGGTCACGCCGTCGTCGCGCCTGGCGGCCCAGGTGTTCTGGGCCAGCAGGCGCAGCGAGGCGCGCGGGCTGAAGTGCAGCATCGCGCGCCAGCGCCAGGCGGTATCCGTAAAGGCCGGCGTGCCGAGGGTGCCGCGCACCCAGGCCCGGTTCAGGTGGTGGTCGAGTTCCAGCGACCAGCCGCGCTTTAGCGGAAAGCGCAGGTCCACATCGAGGATCGCCTGCCCGCCCGGCCCCACGCGGTCGGCGTCGGCGTCGAGCTGGCGGCCCAGCGCCAGTTCGGCCGCGATGCGCGCGATCCAGGGCGCCGGCCTGGTCTCGATGCCGAGGTTGACCACGCGCGCGTCGTGCAGGCGGCCGCCGGGACGGGCGCGCTGGCGGTCGAAGCCGAGTTCGGCCCAGAGGCCGGTCTGCCGCGGCGCCGCCATCCAGACGCCGGGCCGCAGCCTGCGCTCGACGGTCTCGCCGCCGGCCTGGCCGGTGGGCTTGTCGGCCAGGGTGCGCATCTCGTGGAAGCCGAGGTAGCTTTCGAATTCATGGAGTTCGAGCGCGCCCAGCGCTTGAGATCCGAGGATGCGGTTCAGCGAGCCGCTGGCGCGCGCGATGCCGGCCTGCGGCACGAAGCCGTTGTCGTTGGCGAAGCCCGGCGCGATCGCTTCCAGCTCGACCTCGTGCCACCAGCGCTCGGTCTTGTACAGGTACTTGTTCCACAGGTAGGCGCCGGAGCGGCGCGGCACCCGGCCGACGACGGCGTCCTCGCCGAAGCCGGTACTGGTGCGCGAGACCATCGCCACGCTCGACAGCTGGTGCTGCACGCCGTCTTCGCCTTCGGCGCGCCACTGCGCATCCAGCCCGAGCACGTCGTTGCGGCCGAAGCGGTGGTAGTCGCGCTGCGAGGCAAAGGCGCCCAGCAGCAGGCCTTCGCCGTGCCAGCGTGCGCGCACCAGGCTGGCGACGCTGCGCCCGGCCTGCACCGCTTCCAGCGTTTCGTAGGGGCGGCCGCGCAGCACCAGGCCGCCCGGCTCGTCGCGCAGGCTCATCGCGGTGGCGTCCATGTTCGATGCGCGCCAGGTCGCGCGCAGGCCGTATTCGGGGTCGTTCACGGTGCGCGAATAAAACGCCGGCAGGGGCAGGCCGAGTACGTCCGCGCTTTCGAGGAAAAAGCCGCGCTTCTCCGGCAGGCTGAGGGCGATGTTGCCGGCGCCCTGGGACACCGGCTCGTCGATCTCGACCAGCGAGAAGTCCGGATTCAGCGTGGCATTGAAGACCCAGTCGGCGCGCGGGCGGGCGTTGATCTCCAGGCCCAGCTGGGTGTCGCGGCCACGCACGCGCTGGCCGGGCGCGGCGGTGCGCGCACTGCGCATCGTCAGTTCCGGGCGCCACTCGACGAAGCTGCGGTCGCGCACCGAGGCCACGGTGGCGTCCATGCCCTCGATCTCCTGCAGGAAGCTGAGCCGGCTCAGGGCGTCGACGCGGTACGGCGCCGATGCCAGCAGGGTGCCGTCGGCATGCGGGATGCTGCGCTCGACCATCACGCGCCAGTTGCGCCCGCCGGCGTAGGGAAAGCGCAGGTTCGACAGCGGCCAGCGCACTTCCATGCTGTAGCCGTCGGGCAGCAGCCGGACGGCGGCGTCGATCGGGAAGTCGGGGCCGAGGTCGGACTCGTCGTCGTCGGCGCGGTGCATGCCGTCGCTGACCACGCCGGCGATGTTCACGCGCACGAACTGGGCGGCGCGGCCGTGGCCTGCCGGGTCGATCCAGATGCCGATGAAGTCCTGGCCGGCGTCGACCTTGTCGCGCCGCGCCAGCGCGCTGCGCAGGCGCTCGGGCGCCGGGTCCCAGGCGCGGATGGCGAACACCAGGGCGTCGTCGTCGACCACCAGCTGCACCTGCGTTTTCAGGGCCTTGGTGGCGGACGCGCCGTCGCGCGGCAGGTGCTTGTGGAAGCCGTCGAACACGGGCGCGCGCTGCCAGGCGGGGTCGTCCACCACGCCGTCGATGACGGGAACATCGGCGCTGGCGATGCGCAGCGCGCGCAGGCCGCGCGGTTCGGTCTCGGTTGCCAGGGCGGGGTCGGCGGCCAGGACGGCGGCGGCCAGCAGGCTGCGCACGCGGCCTGGGAGCGAAGAAGTTTTCATTCAGGCAATTATAACAATGCCATCATGCCCAGGCCGAAAAATGTGACTGCCGGTTTGCTTTCAGTTGGCGACGGTATTCGCCGCTCCCAGCCACTCCGCCGCGAACTCCCTGCGAAACACCAGCAGTTTGCCGAGGCGTTCGTTGGCCAGGTTGCGTCCGGCCGCGGTCTGCATCATCTCCGGCAGTTTGGCCAGCTTCAGCACGATGTGGTCGAGCGTATAGGCGCGGTCGTCGAGCGCGCGGTTTTCCGCCAGCGGGTCGGTTGGATGCGCCAGGGCGCGGCGCATGCGGCCGGAAATGGAGAACATGCGCGCCAGGCCCACGGCGCCGAGCGCGTCGAGCCGGTCGGCGTCCTGCACGATCTGCGCTTCGATGGTGGTGGGGACGATCGCCGCCGAAAAGCTGTGCGCCTCGATCGCATGGGCCACGGCGTCGAGCCGGTCCGGCGGGAAGCCCGCCTCCAGCAGCAGCGTGCGCGCGAGTAGAGCCGAACGGCGCGAAGCCTGGGCGCGATCGGGATCGTCCTTTTCCAGGTTGACCAGGTCGTGCAGGTAGCTGGCCGCCATCACTACCAGCGCATCAGCTTCGGGATGGTGGCCGAGCAGGGTGTCGGCGCTGCGCCAGACGCGCTCGAGGTGGCTGGCGTCGTGGGCGCCGTCGTCGCCGGCTGCAGCGGCGGCCATGGAGGCCAGGCGGATGCGCCAGGCGGCGAGATCAGGCTGTGGCGCGGTATGCATGTTCATTCGCTTCCTTCTTGGAGTGCTTCGATTTCTTCGGCCAGCGCAGCGGTGGCGCGCTGCGACAGCGCATCGGCTTCCCCGTTCTTGTGGCGCGGGATCCAGCGCAGGGTGGTGGCCGGCAGTTGCGCCAGCAACGCGTGCACGCGCGCACGCAAGGGACGCAGCACGGCGGCGCTGTCGGCGAGGGCGCCATTCACGTCGTCGATCACCACCTGGCTGTCGCCGTACACGGTGAGCGGGCCGGCGCCGTGCATGACGGCGGTTTCCAGCAGCAGGATCAGGGCGCGGTATTCGGCTTCGCTGCTGTTGCCGTAGCCCGCAGCTTGCGACAGTTCGACAGCTGCGCCGTTAGGCCCGAGCAGGCGCGCACCGATGCCGCAGCGCCCGGGGTTCGGCTTGGCGGACCCGTCGAACCAGCCGCGCCAAGCGGTGGGAGCGCCTTCCTGGCGCAGGCGGCGCAGGGCGAGAGCGGCCACGCGCGCCGCTTCCCGGGTCGCGTCGCGGGCAGTGCGGCGCGCCAGGGCGCGTGCCGCCTCGGCTGCGCGCAGGGCGGCGCGTTGATCGAGCAGGTGGTCGAGGCCGGCGTCGCCTGCGCTCGTCGTGAGCGTGGTGCGCAGGGCGTCTTCGAGGGGGATGTTGGAGCGCAGGGCCAGTTTGCGGCTGGCGGCAAGTTCGGTCTTGCTGGCGGCGCCTTGCAGGCGGTCGAGGTCGTTCATGGCGTGAGCATAACCGCTTTCGGCGGCGGTGACATGCCATGCAATGCTTGCCTGGCGTAACTAAATCATTGTTAAGGAGATGAACCCATGCGATTGTCCCATCACGTCGTACGCTCGATCGATCGAATGTCGTACCGCGTGGGCTCAAGAGCCTAGCGCGGCCCGGCCCACCCTACAATCGCTGAGGTATGGATGTTCGATTGTGCCGGCGCCGTAGGGTGGGCTCTCGAGCCCACGCGGTCTCATCGATCGATCATCGGCGAACTCGGCAGTCAATAAAAAAAGCGCCTCTCCCGAGGCGCTTCTCATTCCGCTACCGGCTACCCGCTCAACGGCGATACGGATTATCCGGATTCCGATCCCGGCGGTTCCCGACCCCATCGCCATCGCGGTCGCGGTCATGGCGGTTGCTGATGCCATCGTTGTCGCGGTCCCGGTCATACCGGTTCGGCACGCCATCGCGGTCGTAATCGCGGCGCCCATCGTTGCGGCCACCATAATTGCCGCCGCGGTGATCGCGGTCGTTCCAGCCGCGGTCCGGTCCGCGATGCCGGTCCGGCCCATAGTAACGGTCGTTGTTCGCATAGTAGCGGTCACGCGGCGACCAGTTCCCCTGGCTCATGTACCAGCGCCCACCGCGCTGGTGCCAGCTGGGCGATGCATACACGTAGCCCGGACGCTCGACGACGTAGTTGCCCGGCACCCAGAAGTGGCGGTGGCCGCGCCACTCCCAGTAACCCGGCGCCCAGACGTAGCCATGGCGTGCGGCAGGGATGCGTTCGTAGACAGGCGCCGGCGGCGCGGTGCCGATATAGACTTCCAGGCCCTGCGCCATCGAAGGCAGCGGTGCGTACGCGGCAGCGCCAAGGGCGATCAGGGCAGCGAGAGTGAGGCGTTTCATGTTCGTTCTCCAGTTCCAAAGCGGATGATTCACTATAGCGCTCGCTTGTGGGGATTGCTGCGTTTGACGCATGTGCTTACATCTGAAACAGATTGCTGCATCAGTGTGACAAGCTGGAGAAGAACGGGAGGGAAATCAGGCGGGAGGAGCAGGGAACAAGCGGAGAAAGCGGGTAAAACGGAGCAGCAAAAAAAGGTAAACCGCTGCCGGGCATGCCTGGGTCGTCAGCCACGACCCGGCACTGCCCGGCGCACGCGGGCCATCAAATGACGCTCCCTGGTGCGCGGCGATCGGCCAGCAGCATTTGCTGTTTCTCGGCGGCGCTCGGACGCTTGCCTTTCACAACCACGACAGCCATCCTGGTTTCGGTGGCGATACTCGAATCCTGGATGACGGCCGGGCGGGCATGCGCTTGCGGCACGCCGTCGGCGAAGTAGCTGAACGAGCCGGCGGCGGCGAGGGCAACGACGAAAACAACTTCCATGTGCTTGGCGATCTTCACGGTGTTCTCCTTGCGGGTGGGGTTTCGATGGATGCACTGTATCCGAGGGCCGTCCACGGTGACAGCGGATTGCGACGAGCCGCACAAAAGGCGGGATGACCTGCACAGGAACGGCGCCGAACGTCCGTCTACGCGGCCGTATCTTCCTGTTTTCTGCTTCCCTCCGCTAGACCTGCGCGATGAGCGGCCACAGCGGAGCCGCGCGGAAGGAAGACAATGCAGGGAATGATCGCCACGGTATTGGGCGGGCTGGCGTCGAACCGCCGGGCGCGCC